>ERZ838483.289-NODE-289-length-65844-cov-8.629254_pt1 | contig 65844 bp, 60 predicted proteins | sample MGYA00519939_ERZ838483 | MGnify/ENA primary metagenome ERZ838483 (study PRJEB31850, sample SAMEA3708836) | human gut metagenome | biome: human gut; feature: human-associated habitat; material: faeces | place: China | collected 2014 ...
GTTTATCACCCAGATAGGAACAGTCAACCCCTCGCGGGTTATTGTCGGTCATAAAGTGGATTTCTCCGTCTTTGGTTATGACCATCATGTTCTCCACCGGGGAGGATGCGTACTGCTCGCAGAACACATTCTTCAGGGCCTCTATCTGTTCGGTATCAGCAGGGTCAACCTTGCCCAGATAACGGTGAATCACTTCTCCTGGCTGCCCTGTGTTGCCGCCGCTGCCACGCATGGAAGAAAACATCGCTTCGGGCGTTGTGGCTGCATTGTGCGCCGCTGCTGGTGCAGTAGCTTGGGAGCGCTTGGCAACATACAGACGGTCGTTCAGCGGCTTCAAGTCGTTGTCTGCGCAGAACTGGTTATAGTCCTGTATGTGCTTTTCCAGCCGGGCCTCTGCTTTTGCGGCTTTATCGCCCAGAGCGACCCTTAGCTCACTGTCAGCGGCGTTTTTAGCTGCCGCCCTATATCCAGCTATCTCGATTTTATCGTGGCGAATACGCGCCTCTTTGGCCCGCTGCTTCTGCGTCAGGTCATAGACGCGCCGGTTCTCTTCCTCGTCAAAATGCTGGTAGGGATTGTGGTTCAGGTCGCCGGGGCCGAAGCTGTGACGGCAGTTATAGCCGCCCAGACCTTCGCCGGTGCCGAAGCCGGTAGCCTGCACAAAAAGCGGGAGGCCGGGCGTTCGTCCGGTGCGGCTGTAATACTTGCCCTGCCACCAGAAGTGATTGCCGGGGTTATGGCCGCCGTCACCGTAACGTGCGCCGCGATGGGCAGACGTGAGGATGATGTCCCAGTCCAGCTCTTCCATGCCCTGCAAGGTCATGTTTCCGGTGGCCTGACTGATGCCGGTGCGGACTGCCCGCAGCACGGCGGTCTCGATGGTGTCCCGGTGACCGGTGGGGTAGATAACGTGCGTCTGATGCTGCACAAGGTCATCCACGGCTTCCTGCACTGCTGCGGTGTAGGACTGCGCGCCGGTCACGACCTTGAAATGCGCTTCATCCAGTACCTTGAAAAGCCGCTTCTGGCTCGCGCTGGCCGTGGTGCGGGTGAAGTTGTGGGCCTCGCCCTGCGTCCGGGTGTAGGCATCTTGCAGAATCTCCACCATGCGGTCAGACAGTGCCAAAGGCTTCACGCCCTTGCCGCTGGCCGCATAAACAGCACAATCAGCAGCCCACGCCTTGACCGCTGCATCCTCAAAGATGGAGGCGATTTCAGCATCAGACTGCTTCGTGAACTTCTTCAGTTCTTTTTTCAGGTCTTCCAGATGGCCGCCCGCTGTTTTGTATACCTCGGTCTGCCATTGGTCAGTAGCGGACAGGACAGCAGCTTCGCCGCGTCCTAGCCGGGCCATCAGGCGCTTCACCATGTCCTGAGTAATCCACTGGTTCAGGTCGTCCAGAGCAGGGTAGAGCGTTTCTGCCAACTCTGTGATCTGCTGCGGTGTCAGCACTGCGCTGCCGCCTCCTTCCGGTTACTGCTGGTCAAACAGGCCCTTTTCCTTTTCGGCTGCCGAGGCTTCAGCAACCATCTTCTTGGCTTCTTCCTCGCTCATGCCCTCGAACTTAGTGAAGTAGAGCCACAGCGGGACCCAGCCCTGTGAAGCGTAGTTCTTCCAGCTGGCCTTGTCCTCCTCATAGTTGTAGGTGATGTCGCCGAAGTTGAACGTGACCTCATACTCGCCCAGCGGGGCAGCCCCCAGCAGGGTGGTGAGCGCATCCGCGCCCTTGATAGCCTGTTCCACTGCACAGCGCAGAGCGTCGCGGTCTGCCTTGATGGTCTGGATAGTATCGCGGTCGTCGCTTTCCACCTGCGTGGCCGTAATCATGCCGGTCTGGCCGTCCATGACAAAGACGCCCTCGCTGAAGCCGCATTTGACACCGGCCATGGACAGGTCGAAGTTGATGTCCTTGATGCGGTCATCGGTCAACATCTTGGGGACGTGCTCTGTGATAGGCTTCTGGTCGTCAGCGCCCACGCCCAGACCTTGGACGAAGCGCGGCAGCTTGGTGCTGTGCGCGTTGGCGTACTGGATGGCAGCCTGCCCCACGAAGGTGATGTGCTTGCTGTCTGCAACCTCGCCGTTCTTGCGGCTCAGGGCCATGTCCAGCGCTTCCAGCTCCGGGATTGCATTCGCAAAGGCGGACATCCCCAGCGGCGAGGTCTGGTCGATGGTGTTGGAGCCGGGCAGCCGGAAAAAGGCAAAAAGCGGGGTTTCCAGCTGTTCGATTCGGACTTCAGGCTGCATCTCTGCCCATTCTTCCACCTCAGTCAGCGGAATCTCTGCGCCAAGCGTGTACTGGCCGTTCTGCATGGCTCTGTTCCTGAACGCCTTATTCGTTACCAGATACAGGCCATCTTTGAACCGGTGGTATTCCAGCCGGGTGTAATGGTCGATGCCGTGGGTGATGTACTCCGCGAAGATAGCGCCCACGATGTTGCCGTTGCCGTCCTGCTTGGTGATGCCAAACTCGCCCGGCAGGGCAAAATCCCAGCTGCTGCCGTTCCACTTGATAGCAATGCCGCCCAGACGCTCCGCATCGGCCACCTTGTCGGGCAGCCGCTTAATCAGGTCGTTGCAGATGGTCTGCAAGTAGTCTGCTCGCGGGGAGCCGGACAGGGCAACACCAAGGTCAAGGCAGACAAGCCGCGCCCGGTAGTCGCTGATGTGCTTGCCCATGTTGTAGGTGCGCACATCATCGTCCGGGTCAAGCCACGGCGGCCTACCGGACGTGATGTTGTCCCACAGCGTCAGAGCTGCGTTCATCTCGGAGGACTGAATCAGCTCCACGCCGAAGGTCTTTCCGATGTCGGTACGGATAAACATTGATCTTAACCTCCCCCATAATCGGGAAATGAAGCTCAAAGCATTTCACCCCCTTTCCAGTTATGCGACCCATTTCAGCTCTGCACGGAGGACCGTACGGCAGAAGTACCGGACTTGGTCCATAGAATGGTCAAACTCCTTGATGACGGCATCCTCGTCGGAATCCTCGTCCCACGAATACTGCTCGAACTCTCGGAAGGTTGCCTTGCAGCTTTCGTGGAACAGCAGGAGCCCCATGTTTATGTACTTGGTCACATCCTGTATTCCGTTCAGCACGTCGTTGTCAGCCTTGACCACCAGCCACTCGGCATACTTCTGGATCGTTTCCACCATGGAAGATGCCGACGGGTCGATGATGATGTATTCGATTTTGAAACCTCTCGCCAGCTCTCGAAGCATCTTGTAGTAGGCTTCGTTGTCCACACGGTTGGCGCTGCCGCCTTTGTAGTACAGCTCCCGCACCATGATGGCGCGGTGGCTCACCGGGTCATAGTCCCACAGCCCAGCAGCAAAGGGATTGTGGGTGCCGTAGTCGATGGACACATAATAGCGGTGCCGAGGATTGTAGGGTATTTCCTCGTGGACAATGTGCTTGTCCCGCGAGAACATGGGATAGACCAGCCCCTCAGCCTTGACCCACAGCCCCAGAATGTAGCGGTTGTAAAACACGCCGGTGTACTGGTTCCTGTATCGCTCTTTGATGTGTTCATCCAGCGTCAGGTTGTCCTCCATCGTGAAGTGGAGGTACACCAGCCGCCGCTTTTTGCACCGCAGAATCCACTTCTGGTAGAACCAGTGCTGTGGACCCGCCGGGTTACAGTTGAACCAGTATTTTGACCCCGTGATGGAACAGCGGGCGGTCGCCTGATTGACAAAGCTCTCCGGCATCAGTGCCACTTCATCGAAAAATGCACCGGCCAGCGTGATACCCTGTATCAGATCCTGCGAACTTTCGTCCTTGCCTCCGAAGAAATAGAACTCATTGCTCTTGTCACCTTTGGACACCTCCCAGAAGTTGTCCGCTCGGTGCTCGATGACCTCATATCCCCTGCCCAACAGCTGCTGTTTGAGTACGCCCAGCACGTTGCGGCGCAGACTGGCGATGGTCTTGCCGCAGAGGGCGAAGCTCTCACCGTCAAAACAGGTCATTGCCCAAGAAACAAAGGAAAAGCCCATGGTGACGGTCTTTCCGCTTCGGATAGCCCCATCATCAATGATGCCGTCGTAGTCATAGAACGCGCTCTGCGGCGACCACCAGACCAGCGTTTGCATCTGCTTCTGACTGAGTGCTTTCCATTGGAACGGCTTTGCTCTACGAAGTCGGCGCATCCTCGTCCTCCTCCGTTTCGTCATCCGGTTCCGGCAGCATAGAGGAATCATCACCAGCGGGGAACGCATTCGCGGCCGCTGCGGCGATAGCTTCTAAGAAACCGTCGCTTGCGGCCTCCTGCTGCTCCTGCTTTGCCCGGCGCTTGGCGGCACGTTTTTCCTTTTCTGCGGCCTCAGCGGCTTCTGCCTGCTCTGCGATTTTGTACACCAGAGAAGCAGCCTTGACGTTGCCCTTCAAGCCCTGCATGAGCATCTTCCAAGCAAGTGCCGCGGCGTAAGTGCAGTCCTCTTCATCAAAGCCCTGCTCCTGCAACTTCTGGGCAAGCTCTTCCGTTGCAGCGGTTTCCATGAGGATCCGCATATATTGGGCGGCCTGCTTTTTTCGCCTACGGGCTGCACCAGATGCTTTCCCGGCTTTTCGGGCGTTTTCTCGGCGTTCATTCGGCGTTCGCTGCCCATTTGACACCAGATTTTTCTCATTTGGCACATCACCACCTTCTTCCCCATCTGTGAGGGGTTCCACGCTTAGCCCTCGTCCTCAATGCACACGTTCTGGACCTTCTTGTAGGCATCCAGATACAGTTCCTTCTTGTCGCCGTTGTAGGTAGCCTCATAATACATACCGTCCGGAACGGTGGTGGCCAGCAGCGCCTTGTTGTTCTGGAGGGTCTTGCAGTTCCAGACAACGTACACATCAGTTACCCCGATTTTCGGAGTACCCTTCAGCTCGGCGTTTGCATTGTGGAGGCACACGACCGCGGCGATCGCGGACGCGGTAAAGTTGTTAGAATCCATCTTGATGTTTCCTTTCTTTATTCCAGACAGTAAAAAGCCCTCACCAGCAGGGATGCTGGCAAGGGACAGCTTATACGCTCCTGATTACTTTGGCCTTGGAGAACGTCGGATAGTCCTGCGTCATCATGTCCAAGAACTCGTCACGGGTAAAACCGGACAGGCGGAAGATTTCCTCCGGTTTCATGCCCAGCTGCTTGCCGATCTCGTCCACATCCTTGCCCTCATCGAGCAGCTTTTTGACGATGGCCTTCATCGGCTCCAGCAGGTGGGTGCCACGGGCGCGGTTATGGGTGATGGTGCCGTACACATCGGCATCCTCATTCCCGTGATGATCAACGACCACGACCGGCACCTTCCCGCCCAGCATAGAGAGCAGCGGTTCTCTGCCTGATACGGTCCAGCGGTGGAAACCATCAATGATCGTTCCGTCTGGCCGCACTACGATGGGCAGCGTCCAGCCGTTTGTCAGGATGGACTGCACCAGCAGCTTCAGGTTGTCCTCCGACACCTTGTTGGGGTTGTAATCATTCGCGTGGATTTTCTCACGTTCTACCCACTGAAGGGAATTCAGCGGGGCAAACAAATCAATGCTTTCCATTCTGGGCCTCCTTGATGGCTGCATTGTGGTCGTTGTAGATGGTGGTCCACAGGATACGCAGGATGCGCAGCTTGGGATCTCCGTACAGCAGCCCCTCGTACATGGTCTTGTAGTGCTTCTGCTCTGCAATTCCGTAGGTCTTGATGAACAAGCCCTGCCAGTTTCGCAGGTGGGACAGTGTGTCCTTGGCGATGGTGTACCGTTCCGGGTGGAGGAACAGGATATCTTTGCAGAGGGCCTTGTAGTCCTTCTGCTCGGTTTCCTCTTCCAGCTCACGCCGCTTGCGGGTGCTGCGCCGGAACATCTCGCTGTCCCAGTAGAGCAAGACCAGATAGGCGTTTGGCTCTCGCCTCTGTATCCGTTCCCACAGGTCTGGGTCTGTTTCGGCAATCCACCGAAGCCCCTGCGTACCGCAGTCACCAAAGAATGCACACAGGCGGAGGGCGTTCTTTCGGACCCCCGCCTCGTACAGCCGCATATAGATTTCCGGGAACTGGAGCTTGCGCAGCTTGATGTACAGCCACACATCGCTGTCCATCCAATCATAGATGGGATAGAACTTCCCGCCTTTCCCGATGCGGTCCATCTTCGTGTTGGCGATGCACTTATACCGGGTCAGGCTTTCTGCGGTGCGCAGACCAACCAACTGGATGCCGTCACGGAATGCTTTCTCGCAGAACGTCTGATAGTTCATCTCGCCGGGATAGCTCAGGTACGGGCTGTACATGATGGCGAAATCAGGCGGCTGGCGCATCCAGACATTTTCCTTACCCGGCTCCCACGTTATCCACGATTCGGAGCTGGACAGATGGTCGATGACGGAAACCTGCTTGAACGGCAGGCAGAACCAGAGGAACTTTGCGCCGACAGACAGGAAGTTGCGCCGCCAGCGGTATGCGGCATCCACCATGGAGGGATAAAGCCCTTCCTCGTCGATGAACGTCACCGTCAGTTGGCTGGCGCTGATTTCGCCGGCGCGTATCATGTCGTACACCAGACTGGCCATGCACAGGCTGTCCTTGCCCGATGAAAACGACAGATAGATTTTGCAGCCGTTGGCGAACACATTGCGGATGCGGATTTTCGCAGCCTGCAAAACATTCAGGCTGCTTTCTGCTACTTTCACCGGCATATCAGCTCACCTCTATCATCTCGCCGCATTTCGGGCACCGGATGTATCGGTGCTGAGACTGGCTCTCGTATACCGGAGCAGTGTTTTGCGGTTCGGAAGGTGTAGACAGCTCTTGTGCAACAGAAGCCCGCTGAGGGGCCGCGGAGGTCGCAGGAGCGCTATACACAGGAGCGGCGGGCGAATAAGACGGTGTTTCCGCATAAGGAACGTGCTCTTCCACCTGATGGCGGTTCATGGCCGAAACCTCTTCCTGCGGGAATGTGCCGTAGGAGTCCACGATTTCGTCCACCTCGGCTTCGGTGCTGTTGAGCATTTCCAAGAGATCAGCATCCCAGCCGGGGACATCTACATCCCCGTCCAGTTCCTTGACCAGTTCTTCGATGACATCAACATCCGTAAAGCCCAGCTCATAGACCTTGTTGTCAGCCATCATGAGCTTTTTCTTCTGCACATCGGTCAAACCAACCATCACATAGCAGTCACAGGTTTCCCAGCCCATGCGGAGCAGCGCCTCGTACAGGCCGTTGCCCGCGATAATCTCACCATCTTCGGCCACGACCAGCGGCTTGACCTGTCCGAACATTTTAATGCTGCGGACGTATTCGGCCAGCTGCTTTTCGGAATGCCGGCGGATGTTGCGGGCGGGCTTATGCAGTTCGGAGAGCTTCTTCTGCGTGATAATCACTTGCCTGCCCTCCCTTCCAGAAAGGTGCGGGCAGCAGGAATGACCTCTGCTGCAGCACGGACGACTTCCGGCGACAGGCTGAAAATCAGCTTGAAGCCATCCTCGACCGTTGCCGGTTCTCCCCAGATGGGCCACGGCGTAGGACCATAGACCCAACCGTTTTCCCACTGGTACGTCGGCGGCAATGCCAGGCTGTGATAGTGGATGTAACCCAGAACAGCCTCATGCGGCCAGTCTGCAATGGCAGCATACCGAGTTTCACCGGACTTTTTGCGGATTGTGTAGTCCTTTCCGCAGGTGTTCCCGTCTATGACGCGGTGCCCTACCAGCAGCAGTTCCGTTCCATGCTCCTCAAAGTAAGTGGTAAACGTGCGGCGCTGGAGCAGCCCATACCAGATGTTCAGGCGCTTTGCGTCGTTCACGAACAGCAGCTCCGGGTGCTTTTCCAGCCATTCAAGGTTCAGGCCAGTATTGATAACTTCGCAGCCAGCCGGGGCGTTTTCCAGAGCCCAGGAGAGGTACTCCGGGAATTCCAGCTCGCAATGACCAAAGAAACAGTCTTTCACGCCAGCCTTTTCACAGAGCTTGCCGAGGACAATGCTGTCCTTTCCGGCGCTCCACGCGTAGGCCGCGCTCTTTCCTGCCGTAGCTTTGATGATACGTTCGACTGCAGCATCTTCAAAGGCATCGACTTCATCCTGTGAAATCAATTCCTCGATGTGCTGCATCGCCGCCAGCCAGTCGGCATTCCGGCTGACCTGCTTTCTGCCCAAAACCTTTTTCATCGTGCGCCCTCCTTTTCATCCGAAACGAGGTGCAGAACGACGGATGCCATGAGAACAGCAACGATGATGTATACGCGGATCTCGCTCATCAGCGTCCAGATACCCATAACACCCAGCGGAATCAGAATCTGCCACGAAGCCACCGTGAACACATCCAGTGCAAAGCCGACCTTTTTGCCGAACACCAAATACTCCGAATAGAGATAGGTGGACAGCGAGGACAGCGCAATGATGGTGATCAGGATAGCTTTCAGTGTATTCAGCAGCGGGCTGAAATTCACCCATGTGAGCAATGCAGCCAGCACCATGTACACGCCGAACATCACGCCTGCCAGCACAAAGGACATTTTCATGTTGCCGTGCCGGGTGCCATCATCGTTCTTGTCGTTGTAGGAAAACAGCGAGTAGTAGTACGGATAAGTGAACGGGCCGGGCAGCAGCAGAAAGCCTTTGTAGAGGCCAGTCTGGATGCCAGCAGCGTTCAGGCCGGGGTCGATGTTGACGAAGTTGCCATGAGTGTGAACCAGAGCTGCAACGACAACAACGGCCAGCAGACCATAGACCACCACCCATGAGAAGCCATCGGATAGAACGTTGCGAATCATGCCGTCTTTCAGCAGCATAAGCAGGAAGATGGCGCAGGTGGCATAGACGATAACCATGCCGCCCTGCGTACCAATCGGGGTGTCGCCAAAAATCTCATAGATGCCGCTCATCTGTGTCCACGTTTGGAACATGGTCAAAAAGCCGATGAAGTAGAACATCACTTTGCTCTGCATGATACGCCGGACGGTCGGGATGTACTCCGCAAACAGACCGAAGAGAATGCAGGAAAGCGAGTTGAACACGGCCCAGATGATAGCTGCGGTTGCGCCGTTGCTGGTAGCCAGTGTGCGGAAATTCATGAGGCTGCCCACGCCTGCCCATGATGCAACAATGGAGCAGGCATAGAACAGAGTGGGGTTTGCTTTGAACTTGTTTTTGATTTTCTGATACATTCGGAAAACTCCTTCTTTGAACCGGGCCTGGCGAAGTGCCCAGCTTGCTGCACCCCGAACTTTCAAGGTGCAGCGGTGATGCCATGCGCAAAGGAGCAACGCACGGCACGGATATCCTCCTTTCGGTGCAATAAAATAGCGGCGCTCACCGGAAATAGTGAGTGCCGCTTGGCTTGATTGGGATTTTGCAGCCTAATAATATCACAGGTTCTATCCGTTGTCATCTACATTCATGTCAAAGCGTGTACCATCATCTCCCACGATGTCAAACAGTCTACCATCGTCCGCCGACATCTCCCCTTACCTCCAGACAAAAAAGAGGCCCTGCGCTTGGCAGAGCCTCTCAATCAATGTGTGGAAAGATAATTATAGACCATCCGGGATACGCCATTTTCAGTGTAGCACTTTCCGAGTTTCCCGGCGATTTCCGCCCACGTCAGGCAGCGGACGAACCGCAGCCGGAAGATAAGGTATAGCCGGGCATCCATGATGCTGCGGCAGTACGCCTCTACTTTGAGCCGTTCCGTCTGGGCCTGCGCCTCTAAGTACTGAATGCGGTCTTCCATGTCGGCCAGTTCCACGGCCAAATCTCCGACCTTATCCCTAACGCCGGAAACATGGGGCATTCCTGTCAGTTGCGGGGAGGCCGGACCTGCTTTCTGTCGCAGATTATCGTAAACCTCCCGATCCTTTTCGAGCGCCGTCTGAATGTCGTAATACTTGGACAATTCCTGAATGGTCACAACCTACCTCCGTATGCACTTCAGCTGCCGCCTTTCGGCGGTGCTTCTGCTATTTTATCACAACTTGCGGTAGGTTTGTAGACCGGAAGGCCACAAATTATGTGGTCTGCACCAATTTTGCACAGGCCCAGCACTTCGTAGGTCTGGCCGTGGGCATCAGTGCGCCGGATGGGCGGGTCAAGGGGTATGTAGTTTTTGCAGGATAGGCAGCTCATTCGTCCATCCTTTCTGTCACATAGCACCAGCTTTGAGGCGGGCGGCAAATGGAACATCCGTCGATTTTGCAAGTCGGCGGTATCATGTGGCTTTCAGACGGTTCGTAATTTTCACAACGCCAATTTCCACAAACACAATTTGATCTGCCCATTCCAAAAAAACCAAATCGTGAAAACTCGTCAAGGTCTCTGGGCTTATCATAAATCTTCAGATCGGAGATGTACCAGCCATACAAATCACGAAGCCTATCATGTGGCACCGCAATGTTGTTCCACCCTGCATACTCTTTCACCTCATCATAGGTAAGACAGCACCCAGATACTCCATTCCGAATACTAAACGGCCCCGGTGGCGTAATGGTCGAAATACGGTCACAGGTAAACTCACCGATAACCAAACTGTCCAGTCGCAGCCACCCTTTACCCGGAACAATTCGTAACCAACCAGCGCGGGGAGCTTTCGTGCAGTAGATATACACCTTAAATGGTGTTTTCATCTTCGGACGCGTCTTGCGCACCTCAACGGTTTTCTTGCCTTGAAGGATGAGGTCACACCATTCCGGCCTGATGCTCATGAGGATAGCTTTGCTCATTTCGGCACCTCCTGTCTGCCGTTGCCAAAACTCCGGGCAAATACCGCCCGTTGGATAAAGTCTACATCCTCTGCAATAGACCGTACCGATGAATTATCAGAGCGGATTTCAAAGGAACGGAGAATGAAGCGCTTCAAAGTGTCCAGGCTGTAACCTGCGATCGACTTCCCGAAGAATGCGGTAAGGATTTCAATAATGGTTTCCTCATGCCGAGCGAACTCGCATCCATAGACTTTGTGTTCAGGAGTAAAGGACACCCAGTAGGTAAACCGAGACTTATCGTGACCGGCTTTCAGGTCAAGGCAGCGGGTTTCGGTTTGCAAGTAGCGGACTGCTCTATCCGTTATCTGTTTCAGCTCCTTTTCTCCAATGGTGCAGCCGTCTGGGAAAAGTTCTTCCATGAATTGAAGAAAAAGCTGTTCGCCATTGGCACAATCGAACACGTCATGCCATGTGGCAGCCCATTCGGCCATTGCTTCTTTTTTTTCAAAAAGAATTGTGCAGGCCAGTCTAACAAAGTTGGCCGGAGATTCAACCATGAAATGAAGTCGTTCCGTTGTCATATTCAGCCTCCATACACGCTTTCTTGCAAGCCTCACACTTTTTGTACGGCTGTTCAAGCCAGCAGTCGAACAGTAAACACTTCGGTTTTCTGTACTCCGGCGGAGCCTTTCGTCCGTGGGTTTGAGTGCGAAGCGCATGGTACTTGCACACATCTTTTCCGCAATAATCCCCGCCGAATGTGCATTTCCCGCGTTCCGGCGAAACCTCATGCTTAACTGTGATGATTTTCATTTTTTCCTCCCCCACTGGACTTTTCTTCCTTGCGGCTGATGTTGCTGGAAACTGCGCACAGGCCCCACATAAACAGCCCAACTGCCAGCCCGATGACCGTGAAAATCCGCCACATATCTTTCACCTCATTCCTTATACCGGCGCGTGGAGGGATCCCAGCGCATCGCGATCGGATTGCCGCAGCGGCAAGGAATCGTCAGATCTGCATCTGTCATATTGGTGAGGCCATAGGTATGTACCCCGCAGCATTCGCAGTCAAACTCGTATGCACACAGCCCTTCCAAGCTGATGGTCGCGCCGCAATGGCACCCAATGCTCACCTGCGGGATATGCAGGAATGTGCCAAATTCCCTGCCGCAGCACTTGCACCTCAGCCGGAGCACCCCTCTGGCACCGGGCACCGGTTTTCGGTTATTCTTTTTTCTCATGGATAAATCCTTTCTGCAGGTCAGTCCTCACCCAGCACTTTTTCGATAAGGTCAAAGACCATCTCCCGGTCTTCGGTCGTCAGGAAGTCGGCAGCCTCAATTTCAAATTTCAGGCGGTCAGCGTACTCTTTCGGATCAGACATCTTCTGCATCCTCCCCTCTGCACAGCTGGAACGCATTGCAGTGGTCATCGCAAGTTTTGCAGCATTTGTCGCATTCAGGGTGAGCAGCTCTGCACTTGTCGCAGGGCGTGTCCGCTTTGCTGCCGGATCCATACACCACAAAAAGCTGGTGGGTGCCGTCCTGCAAGGCCTTTTCGTCATCGGCCATTTCATAGCCGAGGGCGGTCAGCAATTCATAGGTGCTGTCGAGGTCGTCATTTTTGCGGTGAACGAACTTGCTTGCACCTGTCGGCCCATTCCATTCCGTGCTCCAGTAGCCCTCACGACTACCGTCCGTCGCATCGAAGGCAACCGCCAAGAGAATCTTCTCCGGCTCGGTATCGTAAGCGTTGAACATTTTCAGGGCATCTTCCAATTCCGTGTCTTCCCGAATCTGCTCATCCAGACCGATGCCGAGCAGCCGCAACACGTTTTCGTCATCCTCCATGTGCCGATATTCGGTCAAAATCGGGGTGGAATAAGTCAAGATTTCCGGCAGGTGCTTTTTGCACTCTGCGGGAGTCAAGTCCTTCACGAAGTCCCAGCGCAGCTCGTACATGAGCTTCGTAACAGCGGCAAACTGTTCTCTCGCAAGCTGCTCGGTGGCTCTTGCGGCCTCCCTCGCCGAGTTGCTGGCATCCTCGGCTTCCGTATCGCGAGGTTTGTACAGGTCAATCTGATTTTCACTGACCTTATAGACATAAGCGATCTTGTCGGCATCTTCCGGCATGACGACTTCCTTTTTTGTGTCCCACTTTCCGTACGCATTTACATGCTCATGCGTCTGGTAGGAGGCCTGCGAATCTTCCGTAGCGAATTTTTTCAGCTGCTCAACCCATTCGGCCTTTTGGTGCTGCCATTTTTGCTGCTCCAGCGCATCCTGCATAGCCCGGTTGAAGTTCTGCGTACCGAGGGTCTCCAATACCCGGTTTCGGGCTTCCAAGTCCTCGATTTTGTCCAGCTGGGCGAAATCGGACAGGGTGGCACCGCGCTTTTCGGCTTTCTTGAAGCTGTCGCGGTTCAGTTCCAGCAGCTTGATGCGCCGCCGGATAGTGGACTGGGAGAAGCCGGACTTGTCGGAGATTTGCTCCACAGTCTGCCCGAAGTCCATCATCATCTGGAAGCCCTGCGCCTGTTCGTAGACGGTGAGGTCTGACCGCTGCATATTCTCAATCATCATGGTCTGCATCTGCTCCCGCTCGTCCATCTCTACGATGGCGCAGGGCAACTCGTACAGCCCGGCCTGCTGCGCTGCTGCCGCCCGGCGGTGGCCGATGATGATGGTGTAGTCCTCACTGGACCACACAGCCTTGGGTGTCCATGCTGCCGCTGCTGCGGCTGCATCCCCGCCCTCGTCAACGCACTTTGCGATGTACTCCCGGCTGTTGAGGTAGTGGCCGGGGATTACGGTCAAGTTCTGGTACACGCCGTTTTCCTTGATGCTGGCGGCAAGTTCGGACAGGTCGCCCAGTTCCTTGCGGGGGTTATCGGGGTGAGGGTACAGCTGCCGGATAGGGATGTAAGCAATGTCTGCCATAGGGATACTCCTTTCTTATTTCGGGTTAGAAAAACGTGAGCTGCCCGGTTTTGGTTTCGTTAAGAGGCTCGTTTTCCGGGGCTTTAGGCTCATTTTTGATAGATTTTTGCAAATTTGCGGGCTTAGTATCTGCTTTTTCGATTTCTACTGGTTCGACTTTCGGTTCAAACAGTAGATTCATCTGCGCTATCTGGCGGCGCATATACCACACGTCGGTTGAGAAGAGCGGCATATACCAGATGCGGTTTTGTGGTCCTGCGGGCAGCAATCCGCGGCTGTCGTAGGCCGTTGCCGGGTTCACGAGTGTGTCACCGATGACTACATATCCAGCGCAGCCCATGAAGCTGCACTGGATGTAGCACATCAGCCCAACGATAAAGTCAATGTCTTGGGCTATGACAAGGACTTTGTTGTGGTAGCAGATATTCCGTCTTTTGCAGACGTTCAAAAAGGCAAGCAGCGTGGCGCCAGCTCCACAGGCCGGGTCAGATACCGAGATAAAGCCCTCCATGTCCGGGTGCAGCTTCGGGTCAAACGTGATCTCGGCCATGCAGCGGCACATATCGTAGGGGGTGAAGAACTGCCCGGCGTGGTCATTGCCCAGCTCACACATCATGTACAAGGAGCCGAGGAAATCTTGGTCGGGGTTCTGTTCCATGCCCATGACCACCTCGGCCAGCATTTCGGCCATGCCGTCCCGCTCTTTGGCGGAGTATTTGGAAATGATGGTCTGATACATCTTGGTGCGCTCCGTGGCGTTTACCTTGTCCGTGCTGTTTGAGATCTCAATAGCGGTCAGGGTGACGAAATCCTCCCAAATCTCCCAGCGGCTATGCTTTCCTGTCAGCCCGTTGAAGATTTTGAGGAAGTTCTTCTGATGGTCGTCGCGGATGCTGCGCGTTACTGCTGCCTTTGCCATGAGTTATTCCTCCGTCTTGTGGAGGTAGTAACGACCATCGTAGAAGTCGATCAGGTCTTTACTTTCCAGCTTATCCAGCAGTTCCGTGGCCGCGCTGAGGTTGATGTTCAGTTTATCCGCCACATAGGGCTGCGTTACACCGCTGGTATCAATGAGCGCCAGAACCTTTGCTTCATCATCGGATTCCGCTTTATCCGCTTCTGCGGTTTCCTGCGGCGGCTGAACCACGGGAGGGGTGTTCTCTCCGGCAGGCTCCGGGATGTCCGGCATCTTGGCACCGATGGCCGTCAGACGGCCGCTTTCAATGAGATCCCGGAAGAAGAACTGAAGAAAACATCGGGCAGTGAGGACTGAATCCATGCGGACAAGGAATGAGCCGGTACGGGCAAGAGAACCATTCATGGAGATGCAGTGGAAAATAGGAAACGTACAGATTGATAATCCGTTTGTTCTTGCACCAATGGCAGGTGTCACAGACCTGCCATTTCGAACGCTCTGTAAAGAGCAGGGGGCCGGACTGATCTGTATGGAAATGATCAGTGCAAAAGCGATTTCTTTTCACAATAAGAACACCATTGCCCTGATGGAGATTGATCCATGTGAGCACCCGGTTTCCATGCAGCTTTTTGGCAGTGAACCGGATCTTATGGCAGAGGTTGCGAAATCCATTGAGGACAGAGATTTCGATATCCTGGACATCAATATGGGATGCCCTGTGCCGAAGGTTGTCAATAACGGTGAGGGATCTGCATTATTGAAGAACCCGAATCTGATTGAAGAGATCGTTCGAAAAGTATCATCTGCGATCAGTAAACCGTTGACTGTCAAGGTGCGAATCGGATTTGAGAATGAACCGGTAGATATTGTTGAGATCGCGAAACGTATTGAGGATGCGGGAGCAGCAGCACTTGCAGTGCATGGGCGCACCAGACAGCAGTACTATTCCGGCACTGCAGACTGGGATACGATCCGCAGGGTAAAAGAAGCGATTACCATTCCTGTAATTGGAAACGGAGATGTAGATTCTCCGCTGAAAGCAGAAGCACTGGTAAAACAGACCGGATGTGATGCTGTTATGGTGGGACGTGCAGTAAGGGGAAATCCCTGGTTGTTCCGCGAACTGAACCATTATTTCCGGACAGGGGAACTGTTGGAACGTCCGTCTGTAGAGGAAATACGTGAAATGATCCTGCGTCATGCCAGAAAACAGATTGAATTAAAAGGGGAGTTCGTAGGAATCCGTGAGATGCGTAAACACGTTGCCTGGTATACTGCAGGTATGCGTCACAGCGCAGGGCTCAGAAGAGAGTCAAACACCATAGAAAGTTATGAAGCTCTGGAGGCGCTTTTATCAAGATTATAATAAAAGTTAAAACAATGTGAAATGAGAAATATAAACAATAGCAAAGGCGCTCGGAATGCTTGACAATCCGGGTGCTTTTTTGTATAATACAGAAATTGTGAATATCCTAGAATAAGTCTGCCCTTTTTCAGGTATGATGTATCAGGAAGCACATAAATCCATGTAGTGATCCGGGGCGAAAAGAAACGCAGAAGACTATACCGGATGTTGAAAGGGAGTAAGGTTATTATGGAAGAAAAGAAAAACTTACTAACTTATGCAGGACTTAAAAAATTAGAAGAAGAGCTGCATGATTTAAAGGTAGTAAAGAGAAAAGAAGTAGCAGAGAAAATTAAGGAAGCCAGAGAACAGGGCGACTTATCTGAGAATGCGGAATACGATGCAGCGAAAGACGAACAGAGAGACATTGAAGCACGTATCGAAGAAATCGAGAAGATCTTAAAGAATGCTGAAGTTGTTGTAGAGGACGAAGTAGATCTGGACAAGATCAGCGTTGGATGTAAGGTTAAAGTACACGATTTTGAATTCGAAGAAGACATCGAGCTGAAGATCGTAGGTTCCACAGAGGCTAACAGCCTTGAAGGCAAAATCTCCAACGAATCTCCCGTAGGAAAAGCACTTATCGGTGCGCATACAGGCGATGTAGTAGAAGTAGAGATGCCGGCAGGAATCATGAAATACAAAGTTCTGGAGATTCAGAGAAACGTATAAGAGACAGATGACTGAGGTGCGCGTAGAGATTTATCATGCAAAGGCATAACGCGCACCTTTCTCTGACTATATAAGCAGATAATAAGAAGACAATAAGAAGTTTGTTATTTCTTATTTTTGTCTGTATATCTGATAAATTGATATTTGAAAATACAGGATTCTGTTGAATGGAATCTTCTGTTACATCTGATATCACATGGAAATGTAGAATAAATGTAACTATTCAGTAGTCTACTATCCCGCGAGGTGTTTTGGCACGTAAGTACCAAAATCCCGAGACATACAAGCCAAAATGCCATCACCGAAGGTGATTTTAAATGCATTTTGGCACGTAACTGTGAAGGTACTGAACAGTTACAGGAAAAGAAAGGAAGAGAGAGAATGAGAAATCGAAAAGATAAAATTTTTGCACTTGCTGTGGCAGGATGTCTGTGTTTATCCTGGTTAACAGGATGTGGAGAAATTAAGATGTCACCGGACAATATGTCGTCAAAATCAGATGATGGACTGATGGGATCTGTAAAGGAAGAGACCGATGCAAGCGACGAATCCGAGGCAGATGCTGCCGATGAGGAGGATCAGGTAAGCAATGATATGATCGGAAGGTATGTATCCCAGGGATATGAGAACCCATCCTTTGGCTTTGCAATTGCCCTCCCGGATACGTATACATTGGAAAAGAGAACGAATCTCGAACTAAACGCGGATACCATCGAAGCCTCTAATGCAGATAGCACCTATGATTGGATAAGATCGCTGATAGCACTGGGCAGCGCGACAGTTTTTGAAGCAGAGGATGAGGATACTTATATTGGAGTGAACATTCAAAATGCTGCAGCTTTAGATGATACAAGTGTGTGGGATGAAGAAAAGACCATAGCGGAGAATTCAGTGGCGACTGAGGAAGATATTAAAGAAGCTGTGGGAGAAGATGCACAGATTACAGAATTTCAAAATAATGTGGAAGAAATCACATTTTTAGGTGAGAAACATTATGCGGCACAATACACATTTAAAAACTATGACGTTCCTTTTTATGGTGTGACTGTGTATTTGGTAAACGAACAGGATCCCCGTTATCTGTTAGCTATCGATATTTTGGGATCAGATCTGAATGCTGTGGATCAGGCGGATCAGTTTTTTAGTGTTTATACGGAGTAAGCTGAAGGGAAAAGGAAAGATATGAAAAAGTTTTGTGTATGGTTCGGCCTTTTGATGTCCACAGCGGTGTTTACGGCGTGTGGAACCGGTATTAAGAATAGTAGTGAGAGCAGTAATAGCAGTGTCAGTATGCAAACCCAAAATATAAATATAGAAATAGAGCATTTGGTAAATCTGGGATCCGATCCGCAGGCTTATATGCTTTACGGAAGTTATCGGAACGAAGAAGAGTATAAAGATGAAGATGGTTCCTATGCGGAGAAGCATGCAGATGATTATGACTATATGACTTTACAGCTTGCAGATTCGGAAGAATACGAAGTACAGATTCTCCCCGTAGAGCTGCAGGCAGATACTGATTTTCTGAATTCGGACCTTGCCGGAAAAACCGACGAAGAATTGAAAGATGAGGTGGGGCTGACAGACCAGCAGATCAGCGCACTGCATGAGTATTGGCAATATAATCATATGCGTGCCAACTTTGTCGAAAGAAAAAAATACAGTGAAGATGGAGAATATTCTTATTCCACAAATAATTTCTTCCAGTTTGCCTATGAAGTAGTTGGTGACAAACTCTATATGGGATTGGAAGCTTTGATTACGGATGAAGAGGATGAAACGAAGCTGGAGTATTATGTGCAGGACCGCAAGGAATGGACGGAATACTCTTATGGCTTCGATGGATTGGATCTGATTTTGTCTAAGGATGGAAAAAGTACAAGACTTAAATCTTTTTCTATGCTTTATGCGGAAAAAAAGAATGAAGGAATTTACGAATGGGGATATGCTGAGAATTCTACAGCAGGATATGATGGAATCGTTCACATAACTATGAGTACGGAAGAAGGTTATGATTCTTCTATTGAGTGGGCAGATGGCAAAAGAGCTGAGAATGTAACAGCACAGATTGAAGGTAATCAGTTTGCCCTTACCTGGGACAGTACCTATCGCTATGATTACGATCTTGGAGAATCCGAGGAAGGCGAAGGGGGAAAACTCACGGGTATTTTTCTTCTCACTGCCCGGCCAAATGGAGGAGCAGATGGCGGTCTGTCCATCTGTGTGGATGGCGAATGGTATCCTTATGTTTATGATTCTACTGCTTATTGGAATGGTGAATTAAGTGATAATCTGGCGACAGATGCAGATGTGAGCAGTATGAGTGAACAGGAGCTGGGAGAACTGAAAGAAAACCAGACAGCGGTCTCAAGCGGACTCATGGGAGCTTTCAAAGAGCAGGGTCTTGATTCTGCGAAGATCGATGAGTCAACGGGAACGGTACAGATGGACAATAATGTGCTGTTTGCTTTGGACAAGTCGAAGCTGACAGATGAGGGAAAGGCTTATCTGGATCAGTTCCTTGCAGCCTATGTACCGGTAATATCCGGTGCGATAGAAGAAGGAAAGGTATCCACAATCGTAGTGGAGGGCTATACCGATTCTGCAGGCGACGAGGCTTACAATTTAAAACTTTCTGAGGAAAGAGCACAGACTGTTGCAGATTATATTAAAGCAGGTTATCCGGAGCTTGCGAATGTTATCGAGGTTGTCGGTAATGGAGAAAACAATCTTATTCTGGACAGAGAAGGCAAAGAAGATGCTGCAGCATCCAGGCGTGTAGAAGTCAGATATGTCCTGAAGACAGAGTAGAGATAAAATCAAATATAAAAAAGTACAATTGGAAATACGAGCAGATATATAAGGAGTGATTAAAAATGGCAGAAAATCAAAAAGTAGATCTCAGTACACTTCCCAAGGGGCTTACCAAGGAAGAATTTACAGCATTACCTAATTTTAAAAAGATCCGTTCCTTTTTTACCTGGGCAGGTGTGGTATCTATTGTATCAGGTATATTCGTTCTATCGAGTATAGGACACATATCGCAAAGCATACTTCAGAATGGAGGAAGCCTTGATGGTTTGTTTCAGATGGGAGCAGTAAAGCTCAATTTGTTGTTTATGGTTGTCAGTATTGTTCTGGGAATTCTCTTAATTAAAAAGAAAACAACAACAATGGCTTATATTCTGGCTATAATAGAATTGGTATATGTACTTCTGGCAATTACATCAGGTGGATCAGTAGGCATTGGTGCTATATCCTTTTTACTCTCTATAGTTGGTGCGATCCGGATCGATAAAAAATGGAAACTTTATCAGGAAATCTCTGTTGGAAACAATCAGGGAAATCCTGCTGGAAACAGCACAGACGGAAGAACGCAGAATAATGCATATGCGCAATATCATACATCCCAGGCTGCCAATAACGAAACTTACTGGCAGAAGAAGCCGGAAGAGAATCATGGTTTTGTTTCAACCGGCGCAACGAAAAGTTTGAAAGAAGCACTGAATATTTATAAAAAAGAGAAAAGCTGGTCTGCAGAAAATGATATGATAGAGTCTTTGAAGACCAGTAAAGTATGGGTTCCCTATATCAGCGAGAAGAACCAGATGGATATTCTGAAAAATGGAGAAAGATATTATTTTCCTGTGTTTACAAGTGCAGCGGAAATGAAAGAGTATGGGAAGAAATTTTATCAAAGAGAAGTATATATTTCTGATGCGATTAATATGGCAAAAGAATCACGATATGTATTAACTGGTCTGGTTATCAATGCGTTTACTGATTCTGTTATATTGAACTGGGATCAGCTCGGCACAGGAATTCCTAACGCCGATGATGGGGAAGAAAAAACCATGTATAAGAGATAGCAATTCTGACGTAATAAGCTGCGTTGAATTTTATAGCTGTTGGTGTATAATAAGAATATAGTGACAAGAAATGCTGAAAGCCTGCATTTATGTCAATGTCATTAACTTAAAAGCAGAAGATATTTATTCCGAAATGGATTAGATATCTTCTGCTTTTTTTGATATGCTTATATTGTAAAAAGAAGCCATGAACCTGCTCAAAAAAGGATGTGATTATGCATGAAGCATTCTCAGAAACGTATATTCATGGATATAGAAAAAATGACTTGGATTTAACGAATGTGGCAGAATTCCACACGCTAATAAATATGATGATGGAACGTATGGTGGGGAGATTCTGATGGTGAAAAATTTGTAGAGTTCAGTCTGATAGAAAAATAAGTATTCAGATGATGAGTAATTTAAACTGAGGAAGATCAGAAAGGCATATGGATAGTATTTGCTGGAATATTATACATTAAAAATCTACGTTAAATTTTACTGATTTTGCCATATAATAAACATGGTGGAAAGAATATCAGAGAAGATATTGGCAGTGAAAAATGGTTGTGGAAAATTGTGAGAATAGATATAATATAGAAAAGACAGACGAGTGAAAAAGAATGATCGAAATTGAGTCTATCAAGAACTCCAATAGAAAGGACGTGATACTATGCTAACAACTGAATCTGTAACGATTAAAGTTCCGGTAGGAATGTCAAAATATCTGGTAACTGTGAATCCAGAGATGGAGTTGACCAGAAATGCATTGTTGTTGTATCCATATATACTGAATCAGACGATATCTCATGGTCGTGCGGCTGAAATTCTGGGAATACGTAAATCAGAGTTGATTGATCTGTACGATAAGCTTGGATATTCTTATTTTGATATGACGATGGATGATCTGGATGATGAATTGAATGCTTTTAGAGAAGTGAAAAAGAAGGAGGCTGCTGTATGATTGTTGTCTCTGATACAACACCGTTGATATCACTTCTTAAAATCAATCGTATAGATTTACTGGAAAAATTGTTTGGTGATGTTTTAATTCCACAGGCAGTTTTTGATGAACTGACAGTAGATGAACGATTTCGGCTGGAAGCGGATCAGATCAGACAAACGAAATTCATTGCAGTGAAGCCTGTAAATAATCCAGAATCAGCCAGTATATTGAAAAGAGCAACGGGGCTTGATCAGGGCGAGAGTGAAGCGATTGTTCTGACGGATGAATTAAAAGCGGATCTGTTGTTGATGGATGAAGCAAAGGGAAGAAATGTATCGGCTCAGATGGGGATTAGAATCATGGGCACGATAGGTATTCTTATGGCTGCTTATGAGGAACAGGAACTGACTTCGGATGAGGTCAGAGAATGCGTCGACGGTCTGCAATGTGCCGGACGGCATATTGGGCAAAGACATTATCAGATGCTGTTAAGCAGATTGAAAAACTAAAAATCGCTGGTCTACAAAGTACGGATTTGAATTTGAAAAATTTTCGGTTCACATAAATTATAGCAGGTAACTGATACGATATGCTCATTCGGGAGTAACAAGTCTTAACTTGATTACATAGAAGAAAGTATATCAAAGAGGTAGCCTGCTATTGTTTTACGATGAATTAGTTACAGCGAAATTAGTGGAGATTTAGCAGAAGTTTTAATTAAATATGGAATTAAATCTGCTTTTGGGTGGCGTGTCTTGCAATCCGGGATCTTGGGGAAGACATTGTCTGACAGCGGCTTACTGTGCGGAAAAAATTGCCGGTGCATGTGGAAATATGGATACTGAGAAGGCGTATATATTAGGGTTGTTGCATGATATAGGAAGAAAATTTGGAGTGAGGCATCTCGGACATGTTTCAGATAGGTATACATACATGAAGTCGTTCTGGAGTATGAAGAAAAGGTACAGTCTGCCCGTGTTTCCGCAGAGGAAGAGTTCAGAGAACAGTTCCTTGCAAAACTGCAGGAAAATATGAAGCAGGCACAGAGTGAATTCGGGGAATTAAACAAAGCATTGAAAGATATTACATTCAGTAATGAAAGATATGAATTTATCTATATGCCAAGCGGACATTACAGAAATTATTATGACATGATCATGGATGATTTTAATGTGATCCAGGGAGAATCTATTTTCAGCGGTATCTTTCATGAAACTCATAAAGAAGTGATTGATGAGTTGTTTGAACGTCTGGCATTAAATAATGAAAGCAGTTCAAAAACGCTGGCAGAATTTACCGATTATCGGACCTATATGGATTATGATATAAAAATTATCCATTCAGATGGAACTTTTTCTTACTATTCTAAAGTCTGTGAAGAAAAGAGCGGTGGTGAGACACAGACTCCGTTCTATGTGACAGTTGCGGCATCTTTTGTACAGCTTTATACCAATAATATTGGAGGAGAAGCGACAGGACTGGTGATGTTTGATGAGGCATTTAACAATATGGACGATGAGCGGATCAGTGGTGTACTGGAGTTTATGAATCGTCTGCCATTACAGCTTATTATTGCCGCACCACCAGATAAAATTCAGTATATTGGTCCTTCTATGGAAGAAACGCTGTTGATAATGACAGATGAAAAAGTGGATGAAATCTATCGCCATCTGGGACGGGTTCCGGAAAAACAGATGCAGCAGGCGCAGCTGGCGGTGTTACAGGAACTGAAAACGGAATGTAGCACACCGGTTGCGAGAAACTTTATCTGTTGGCTGATGAAGCGGCTGGAACAGGGAAAAACGGTGGAGGAATATCTAAATCTGGATGATACAGAAGGAAGCCGGCGGTTAATCAGAGCCATTCACAGAATAGAAACGAATCAGAAAGAAATTTATATCCGTGAATTTTCAGTACAATGTTTTGGGGACAGTAAGGAACTGGAAAAGAAATCCGGTCTGATCGGAAAAATTTTCCGCAGATTTTCCGATGATATGGATAATGATGTTATTCTGGCAGAATATGGTATTTATCGTACCCCCAATTACGTGTATGTAAAGGGAAGTGGAAGGTTGCGGATTGGAACACCGGAGGCATACGACATAGATCTCAGAAGTCTTCGTCAGGGAATCGGATTGTCAGGGGAAGATCTGGACGGTCTGGAATGGAAGGTGGATGTTTCAGTAAAAAGGATTATCACGATAGAAAATCTGACGACATTTTTTCGCTGGGAAGAACCGGACAGTGTTTTGATTTATCTTGGCGGTTATCATAATGCAGTAAGAAGAAAATTCTTACAAAAATTGTATCAGGTATTTCCGGAGGCAGAGTATTTTCATTTTGGAGATATCGATGTAGGTGGATTTGAAATTTACGAAGATCTTTGCCGACGTACGGGAATACCTTTTACTACTTATAAGATGGGAATTTCAGAGCTGGAGCAATATGAACAATATACGAGAGAACTGACGGAGAATGACAGGAAAAGAATGGACAGTTTGCTGAACAATGAGGCGTATGAGAACGTATGGCCGATTTTGAGGTACATGAAAGAACATGGGAAAAAGCTGGAGCAGGAAAGTATCCTGTGATGTTTTCGGCTATGTATGAGAAAAACAGGCAATGTAAAACAATTTTGACACGAAAAATCCTCCATGTAAAAGCCATTTGATAGACACAAAACGTGGAATGTGCAAAGATGTTCCCGAAAGGAGAAAACAAAATATGGAAATTGGGAAAAAACTGAAGGACGCCCGGATGAGATCCGGATTTACTCAGGAGAGCGTTGCTGAAAAAGTCAATGTGTCCAGACAGACGATTTCTAACTGGGAGAATGAAAAATCATATCCGGATATTATCAGCGTGATCGAGTTGAGTAACCTTTATTCCATAAGTCTTGACGAACTACTGAAGGGAGACGAGAAAATGATGGAACATCTGGAAGAAAGCACAAATGTTGTCAAGAGCACGCGGAAACTGATCGGCGCGATCCTGCTGAACATTATTACGGTGATTCTGCTGGTCACGCTGAGCATGTTTTTGCCTGACAGAAGTTACTATTTACTTGTGGTATTCTGTCTGGCAATTGCCAGTTCGTCCGTGTTGCTTTATCAGATGATCAAACGTATCTAAGGAGGATTTTATGATGGAATGGAGAATTACCTTAGCTGCAATTTTTGCTGCAGTTGCAATTGTCGGAGCAATGGAAACAATTTATCAGATTTATCAGGTGACGGTGATCGATGCAGCCGCCCGTGGGCTGAAACATCCGAAACTATGGGGAATGCTTGCAGCGAATGGAAATAATTCCAGTGGTTTGCTTTTGTATCTGATCGGACGAAGAAAATACCCACGGAATGCAATTGACATCAAACAGTTACAGCTTATGGATAAAAAGAAAAAAGCTGCGGGAATCGGTCTGGTATTTTTGGCGGTTGGTGCGATCGGGCTGGTTGTGTGCCTGGCGAGAGTTGGTTTATAGACAAGGGCAAGGCAGCAAAATTTTTGTCTGAAAACGCATAAAATTGCATAAAAGTCGCTATGACTTTGTCAGTTTTTGCTATATGATAGAGGTATAAGAAAATACAGATGAAATAGAGGAAAGAGAGAAAGAAAATGGTACAAAAGAAAAACACATTAACAAAAACAGGAATCGTAGCGCTTCTGGCGTGTGTATGCTGTATCTTATGGGGAAGTGCAATTCCGGTGATTAAGACGGGGTATCGGTTGATGGAGGTGGATGCGGCGGATACGGCGAGTCAGATTGTATTTGCCGGGGTTCGGTTTACGCTGGCGGGGCTTCTGGTTCTGATCTTTGCTTCGATCCGAGAGAAAAAAGTTTTGATTCCGGATCGGACGATTCTGAAATACGCGGTTCCGGTGTGTCTGGCGCAGACGGTTGGACAGTATTTCTTTTTTTACATCGGTGTCGCGCACACTTCCGGAGTAAAGGGCGGCATTATTACCGGACTTGGCAACTTTATTGCAATCCTGATGTCCTGTCTGATCGTTCGCAACGAACGGATGACCGGGAGAAAAATGGCAGGATGTGTGCTTGGATTTTCAGGTGTGGTTGTGATCAACCTGATGGGAAAATCGCTGGATATGGGATTTACGCTTACCGGCGAGGGATTTATCCTGATCTCTCAGGTCGCTTACGGAATCTCAACGATTCTGATCAATATCTATTCGAAAAAAGTATCCCCGGTCGTGCTCAGCGGAACACAGTTTACGATGGGAGGAATCGTTCTGACACTGATCGGTGTCGGAATGGGCGGACACCTTGGAAATGTTACCGCGGTGGGTGTCGTGATCATTTTCTATCTCGCAATGGTTTCAGCGGTTGCCTACACGCTGTGGTCGGTACTACTTGCATGGAACGATGTCTCGAAGGTGGCAATTTTCGGATTTGTCAATCCGCTGTGCAGTGTGATTCTGTCGGCACTGATCCTGGGAGAGGTGAAACAGGCATTTAATACCGGCAGTTTGGCAGCACTGCTTCTGGTGTGTGCGGGGATTTATATTGTCAATTGCAGAGGAACGAATAAAAAGGAATAATTTTTTGGAAAAAATCAAGAAAAATAAAACCCAAAAGCCATTTTGTGCATCTATATAATGTAGATTATATAGAAACATTCTATACAACAGAGAAAACCGGACATGCTTCTGGCAGATCCGGGGTATGCTTATTCAAAAAAAAGAGCGAAAATACAATGAGTGGACAGAGGAAAAGCATAATATGGAAGACAATCAGATTACAGATGACGATAAAAATGAAGATAAATTGGAACGTATAGAACTTGTTCAAAAAGCTGCCGAAGGTGATAAAGAAGCTTTTACACAGTTATATACACTCACATATTCGGAAGTGTACCATATCGTAAAAGTATTTATATATAATGAAGATACCGTACAGGATATTGTGCAGGAGACGTATTTTAAATGCCTGAGAAAGATCCGGCAGTTAAAAGAACCGGAGAAATTTTCGGTGTGGATAAAAAAGATCGCGGTCAACACGGCGAAGGCACATCTGCGGAAAGTAGACTGGGTGTTATTTTCAGAGGCAGACGGGGAAGGAGGAAAAAGCATTGCTGAGCTGCAGGATGAGCGGCTGGAACATCTGCCGGAAATCGTTGTGGATCAGGCGGAGACGAAAGAACTGATCGACAGGATCCTGGAAGACCTGGATGATCGACAGCGGATAGTCGTAGGGATGTTCTATTATGAACAGATGTCGGTAAACGAAATCGCGGAAACCTTATCCTGCAGCGTCAACACGGTGAAGAGCCGTCTGAATTACGCAAGAAAAAAGATTGGAAAAGAGATTTCCGAGCTGGAGAAAAAGGGAGTGCTTCTGTATACGGCGGCGCCGATTCCGTTGCTCATGTATCTGTTTCAGAAACTTCGTGGAATTCAGGAAAAGGTACCGAAAGCAAAATTTCTGATAAAAGCGGGGATAGGAAAAACAGTTTTTGCCGGGGTTGCAGCAGCGGTTGTCTGTGTGGGAATCGGTACCGGAGTGATGAGAAGCCAGGATATGCACCAGCAGGTACAGGAGATACAGGAACTGTTGTCGGAAACCGACGATCAGAAAACGGATGAGGCGCAGGCTTCAGGGGCTGAGGGCGTTGAGGAAGAAAAGGATGATCCGGAAGTGACACCGGAAGCGACACCACAGCCTACCGTAACGCCGGAAGCAGCAGAAAAACCACAGGCTGCATCTGCAACAGCGGTGAAAGCAGCAGAAAATAATGGGCAGGCAGCACCGACATCTGCGGCACAGGAAAATGCAAACAGTACAGAAAGTCAGCAGACAACGACAACTTCGGAAGCGGATCAGCATACCCATCAGTGGGTACAGCAGACAGAGACGGTGCACCATGAAGCTTCCGGGCATTATGAGACGGAGATTGTGCAGGAGGCCTATGAGGAACCGGTCTATGAATACCATGTGTTCTGTGATACCTGTGGGGCAGATGTCAATACCAGTGCGCTGGAACACAAAGCGATCCATGACAACGGATTTACGAGTAAGAAGATCCAGACGGGAAGCATTCATCACGATGCGGTGACGCAGGAGGTCTGGGTGGAGGAACCGGCATACGATGAAGTGGTCACAAGAGGATATGTTTGCTCTGTCTGCGGAGCAGGAGAGTAAAAGAAACAGGGAGGAGAAATACAGATGAGGAAGAGAAAAGGAGCAGTTATTCTGGCACTGGCAATGATGCTGTTACTGGTTCCGGTCATGGCACAGGCGGGAACGTGGAGACAGAATTATATCGGCTGGTGGTGGCAGGAAGCGGATGGAAGCTGGCCTTCGAATGAATGGAAAAGTATCAACGGAAACTGGTATTTGTTTGATGCGGATGGATATATCCGTTATGGATGGTACTGGGATGGAACAAACTGGTACTATCTGGGCGGAAAGTCTGACGGAGCAATGAAAACCGGATGGCAGGTTGTGAATGGAAACTGGTACTACATGTACAAGGACGGAAGAATGGCGGCAAATACCTGGATTGGTTCCTGTTATGTCAACAGTTCCGGTGTGTGGATCCAGAATGCAGTCAAAAGCCAGTGGATCCAGTCTGGAAACCGGTGGTGGTATCGCCATCCGGACGGAAGTTATACAGCAAATAACTGGGAAACCATTAATAATAAGAAGTATCATTTTGACAAAAATGGCTGGATGCAGACCGGCTGGCAGAAGATCGATGGAATCTGGTATTATCTGGGACCAGCAGGTAGTGGAGCGATGAGAAGCAGCCAGTGGGTGGAAGAATGTTATCTGGGTGCTGACGGCAAGATGCTGACTTCCTGCTGGGTGGACGATTACTATGTAGGTGTATCCGGTAAATTTGCAAAGAATCAGTGGGTCGGTGATTCTTATGTTGGCGCCGACGGAAAAAAAGTAAGCAGCCAGTGGGTCGGTGATTATTATGTCGGTGAAGATGGAACTTATGTAAAGAATCAGTGGGTTGGTGATTACTATGTCGGTCCTGACGGAAAATACGAGAAAAACCAGTGGGTTGGCGATTACTATGTCGGCGAGAACGGTAAGAAAGTGAGAAATACATGGATCGATAACCGGTATCTGGATGCTGACGGAAAATGGGACAGAACAAAACCGGTACCGGTTCCGCTGGAGGGGATTAAAGTTTCAACCACAGGAACATTGCTGAAACCGGGGAAGACATCCGGGATCGACCTGTATTTTTTTCCGGAAAATACGACAGATGATCGGACCGCTACATGGAAATCTTCCGATGAATCGGTTGCAACGGTTGAAGACGGCATCGTAACCGGACATAAAGCGGGATATGCAACGATAACCGTAACAGTTGGCGAGAAATCGGAAAAGATTGAATATCTGGTAGTGCCGACGAATCCATCAGAATTAACGATGAAAATCGCGTATTATACTTCCGATGCTTCCTGCGTAAAATTTGGAGAGTCCGCACAGGTCTCTGTGTTCTTACAGCCGGGAAACTTTGATATTACCAGTTATGCAACGATATCGGTGGATGATGAAAATATTCTCAAAACAAACAATGGAGTGGGAATGCTGTGGTCCGTCGGTATCGGAGAAACAACAGTACGGGCAGCCTATGAAGATCTGGAAGTGAGCAGTCCGGTAAAAGTAGTATCGGAAGATGGTAATCTGCAGGAACTTTCTTTCGATAAGAAAATCTTATATCTGGAAAAAAATCAGACGGGAAGTATCCGGCTGAGATCAAAACCGGCAGTGTATGCAAACAGTCAGGCTGTAAAATGGGGAAGTACAGATGAAAATGTGGTAACGTGGGATTCTGTCTATGGACTTCTTGCAAAGAAACCGGGAAGAGCGACGATCTATGCGGAGATTATGGGAAAACGGGCAGAATGTGAAGTGGTCGTAACCGGAGAAGAAGATGTGGTTGAATATTCCTACGATACAGAGTATGCCCAAACTATTTTTGACGAAGTGAACAGACTGAGGGTAGCGAATGGGGTAGAGCCTTTTGTATGGAAGGAAGAAGATGCGCTTTATGCTTCGAAAGTCCGCGCGGGCATCTATGAGAAAAACGGAGACTCCATTTACGACAATATAGAAACACGCTGCCTGGAAAATGAAAGTACGCAGGATGTGCAGATTGATTGCAGAACCGGTCTGGATCACGTGGAAGATTATCTTCTGGATGCAATGATGCAGGATTCCTCCTGTCTGATGCAGCTTATGAAACAGACGGATGAGCCACTGACCGCAGGCTGTGCCGTTGTCGTGAAAACAGTGGATGGAAGAGTGGAAAACCGTACACTGGTGTTTACGATCGGACCGTCAGAAAGTGAACTGGAACAATATACACAGCAGGAAAGAAAAGAATACTGGGCAAACTGGATGGGAATTTTACCGGAGGATGCAGACAATTATCTGTTTTAGCGAGTGAGCAGCCCGGAGGAGTTTTAAAGGAGGAAGCGAATGAAAAATAAAGCAATCAAAAAGGCCTTTGCGCTTGGGATGTCAGCATTGCTGTTTGCAGCGACCGGTGTTCCAACCACGGTACAGGCGGCAGGCTGGAAACAGAACACAACCGGCTGGTGGTGGCAGGAAGATGACGGAAGTTATCCGGTCAGCAGATGGCAGCTCATCAGGGGAAACTATTATTATTTTGACCAGAACGGGTATATGAAGACCGGCTGGATGAAATTGGGTGTGGACTGGTACTATCTTGGCGGGGCGAATGACGGAGCCAGGAAAACCGGCTGGCAGCAGGTTGGCGGAACCTGGTATTATCTGAAGGATAATGGAACGATGGCGGCAGATACCTGGATCGGAGACGGGTATGTGAACAGTTCCGGAGCGTGGACAAAAACAAGACAGCCGGCGCAGTGGATCCAGTCCGGAAACCGCTGGTGGTATCGTCATGAAGATGACGGCTATACAAGGAATGGCTTCGAGACGATCAATGGAAAAACCTATTATTTTGATGCTGCAGGCTGGATGGTTACGGGTTGGAAACAGGTCGGTGAGGACTGGTACTACTTTAATGTGTCCGGTGCGATGGTAACAAATGTGTGGGTTGGAGATTACTATCTTGGGGAAGATGGTGTGATGCTGACGGACACCTGGATTGGTAAGTATTATGTGGATGCCAGCGGAAAATGGGTTCCGAACAAAGGAAAAGAAGACGGCGAACTGGAATCTATCCAGCTGGATCAGAAGAGTGCGGCATTGTGGATCGGAGAAGAGATGACACTGGAAGTGATCTATCAGCCCGCTGATACCACCGCAGATAAAAGTGTGACCTGGAGCAGTTCCGATGAGAAAGTTGCGAAGGTTACAGATGGAAAAATCACCGGTGTCGGAGAAGGAACAGCGACGATTACAGCAAAAGTCGGAGGAAAGAAGGCAAGCTGTAAGATTGTGGTAATGCCTGAATTTACAATCAGCAGTATGGCATATGATGAAGAAAAGGGATATGCCACCATCAATTTTGGCATAGAAGCCGTGGATAATTATGGACAAGCATTCCAAGTGTTGAAAGAAGATTCCGATGGGATAACAGGAGTCGAGTGGAAACTGTCGGGTGAGTCACTGGTAGCGATAGAAACGTATAAAGAAGAATACGGTGATTATGTGGTGCTCAAAGGTCTCAAAGAAGGAAAAACGACACTCACAGCATCCTACAAAGGGAAAAGCGTTTCGATGGATATTGTTACCAAAAAGGTTGCGCAACTGGAATCAATCAATTATTCACAGGAAACATACACGAGAAAAGTGGGAGAAAAATTCAAGTTATTTCCTGATACGTATCCGGAAAATGCCTATGTAACCACAACTACACTGAATTTTACATCAAGTAATCCAAAGGTTGCAACGGTGGACGGAAGTGGTACAATAAGAACGAAAAAAGAAGGATATACCACGATCACTGCTACTTATGGACGCATGGGAGAACTCAGTGCTTCATGCACACTCAAGGTAGAGGGATACGCAGACAACCAGGAACTGGAAATGCTCCAGTATGAACCGGAAAATGGAGCGATTAATAACAATCCGATCCGTCTGGGAGTAAGAACCAAACTGAATGTTGTTGTATATCCGGTCACCTATCCACATGAGGAAAGTGATATCAAGTTTACGATCACTAAGCAGAATATGTCTATGCATGAGGGAACTGCGAGAATCAAAGACGGATATATTGTAGGAACTTCGAAGGGAACCGTAGAAGTAGAAGCATCACTGGACGGATGCGACCCGATTCGGTTTAACCTTACTTTCGGGAACTGACAAAAGCTGTACCGGAAGGCACGAAGTCTCTGAAAATAGAAAAGAAACAGAAAAACGCCTCTCACGAGTCGAAATTTTCGGCTCGGGGGGCGTTTTTGCGTGGGAGAAAACAAAGAAAATTATCTGAAAATGAAAACCATAAACACGTTCTGTGCGTCTATATAGTAAAGCAACCAAAAAGCTTGGTGATCGAATTTGATGTACTCTCGGAGTCTTTCTGCACTTGCTTTTGTGGCTGATTTTCCGTCAGCCGCACCCAAATTTCATCAACGTACGCACCGCGTACGCCTCAGAAATTTGGGCACAACTGACAAAAAATCATCTCACAAAATCAGGCACAGAAAGATTCCGAGAGTACATTATGATGCAAAGGAGGAAGAACATGAGGAACAAAACAATGAAAAAGGGATTGGTTATCGGGATGTCAGCGGTTTTGCTTGCATCCTCACTGGTTCCAGCCAATGTACAGGCGGCTGCCTGGAAACAGAACAAAACCGGCTGGTGGTGGCAGGAGGATAACGGAAGTTATCCGGTCAGTACATGGAAAAGCATCCGGGGGAACTGGTATTATTTTGACCAGAACGGCTATATGAAGACCGGATGGCTGAAGGAGAAAGAAAACTGGTACTATCTTGGAAGTGCCAATGATGGAGCCATGAAAACCGGCTGGCAAAAAGTGAATGGAAACTGGTATTATCTGGATGCTTCCGGTGTGATGAAGACAGGATGGCAGGGAACGAACACAGGCTGGTACTATCTGGATCCATCCGGAGCGATGCATACGGGCTGGCTGAAAGACAACGATGCCTGGTATTACCTGGGTGGAGCCAATGATGGAGCGATGAAAGTCGGCTGGCAGCAGGTCGGTGGAACCTGGTATTATCTGAATGCGGATGGAAAGATGGCAGTGGATACCTGGATCGGCAACCGGTATGTGGACGAGTCCGGAGCATGGACGAAGACGAGACAGCCGGCGCAGTGGATCCAGTCGGGAAAACGCTGGTGGTACAGACACGAGGACGGCAGCTATACGAGTAACGGCTTTGAGAAAATCGGTGGAAAAACCTATTATTTTGATGCAGAAGGCTGGATGATTATCGGTTGGAAACAGCTGGGTGAGGACTGGTATTATTTTGATGCTTCCGGTGCAATGGTGACAGGTGCATGGGTTGGAAATTATTATCTGGATGAAGACGGTGTGATGGCAACCGATACCTGGATCGGCAACTATTATGTAGATGCCAGCGGAAAATGGGTTCCGAATAAGGTAAAAGAGGAAGGCGAACTGGAGTCTATCCAGCTGGATCAGAAAAATGCAGCGCTGTGGATCGGAGAGGACATGACGCTTACGGTTATTTACAATCCGGCAGATACCACTACAGACAAAAGCGTGACATGGAGCAGTTCGGATGAAAATGTTGCAACGGTTGTGGATGGAAAAGTAACCGGCGTTGGAAAAGGAACAGCGACCATCACGGCAAAGGTTGCAGGGAGAAAGGCAACGTGTAAGGTGGAGGTAACACCGGAACTCCGGATTGTGTGCAGCGAGTATGAAGAACGGGGATATTTGCCTTTTGGTACAGACGAAATAGATGACCATGGTGCGGTAATGTTTTTCCCGGAGAACGGTGAATTTATCGATGAATTAGTAGGGACAGAGTGGAGTATAGCGGATGAGTCGATAGCAGAAATTACAGAGGTCATACTGGACGGTAAAGCGGTAAATGTCAGAGGTTTGAAAGAAGGAACAACAACGCTTACGGCAACGTTTAAAGGAAAGAGCACTTCTATGGAGATCACAACCAAAAAAGTTGCAAAACTGGAATCGTTAAGCTTTCCGCAGGAGACATACACGAAAAAAGTCGGTGAGAAATTCATTTTACTTCCGGATCCATATCCGACGAATGCATATCTCAGAAGTTACGGGTATTATTTTACCTCCAGTGATCCGGATGTAGCATGGATAGAGTCGGGAAGTGGCGTAGTAAGAACAAAAAAAGAAGGCACTACAGTCATAACGGTTAATTATGGTGGAGGTCCTGGTGCAGTAGGAATAAATGCATCGTATACACTGAAAGTAGAAGGCTCTTCTGACGATACTGTCCCAGAGCTGATTCGGTATGAACCTGAGAATGATCATGGTATTCCAGTGGGAGAAAGAGTAAAACCAAACATTGTGGTATATCCGGTAACGTGTCAGTATATGGCAAAAGATATTAAGCTGACAGTAATAGGGCAGGGTCCAGGAGAAGGAAGTGCAAAGATTGAAGATGGAGAAATTATAGGAACCTCGCAGGGATGGGTAGCAATAGAAGCATCTCTGGAAGGATGCGAACCGATACAATTTTGGTTGTATTTTAATGATGGCAGTTATAATTAAGGGTGAACCATAATTCATAAGTAGTGAAGTAACCAAAACCAATTTCACATGATACCTGAAAAAACAGAACAATAAAAAAGAAGTCCTGCCGATCCGAAAAGTTTCCGGGGCGGCAGGACTTTTTCTCTGTTATCCGGTCATAAAAAGAAAAAATCAAACAAAAATTAAAACCGAAATCCCATCTGAAGTATCTATATAATGGAGCAGAAAAATCGACAAAATCTGCGAAAAGATCTCATCCATTACAGAACATGGATGGAAAGAGTGGAAAACAATTTTTGTAATATAAAAAAATTGTGGTATAATAATTACGAAAGGGAGATGAAAGAGTTATGAGAAAATTCACAGGGAAAATGGTGGCGGCGCTTCTTGCAGGAACGCTTCTGTTTTCGTCAGTTCCGACGGTTTACGGAGCTGAAATGGATGAAAAGGTGGTAACAGAAGGGGTAGAAACGACTTCGGAGGTTACAGATGATGTACAGCTGTCGGAAGCAGAGGAATCTTTGGATACGGCAGAGCCTGCGGTACAGGAGAAACAGAATCCGGCAGGTTCGGTAGCAACATTCGAGGAGTCATCGGAAGAACCGGAGGTAACGCCGGGAGATGACAAAACTCCGGGATGGAAAGAAGTGGATGGTCAGAAATTTTATCTGGATAATGATTTGAAACGGGTGACCGGCTGGAAACTTCTGGATGATTCCTGGTACTGGTTTGATGAAGAGGGGATTATGCAGACCGGTTGGATAACCGTCAATGGAAAACGGTATTACCTGAACAGCGATGGACGCATGCAGATCGGCTGGATCCAGGAAGGGGATACCTGGTATTTTGCAAATGGCAGCGGGGAGATGCAGACGGGCTGGTTACATAAAGGTGGCAGCTGGTTCTGGCTGAATGCAGACGGAACAATGCAGAAAGGCTGGGGCGTAGTCAAGGGCTTCTGGTACTATTTTGATCCGGTCAATGGCGATATGGTAACCGGCTGGATGCAGGACAAAGACAACTGGTATTATCTGACCGGAAGCGGAGCCATGCAGACGGGCTGGTTACACCATGGAAGCAACTGGTATTATCTGACTGGCAGCGGAGCCATGGCACAGGGCTGGACCAGTGTCAAAGGAACCTGGTATTATCTGACACCGGGTAATGGCGTGATGAAAACCGGCTGGCAGCATATTGGAAACAACTGGTTTTACCTGACCGGAAGCGGAGCGATGCATACCGGCTGGATGCAGGTGGGTTCCACCTGGTATTACTTTAACCGAAGCGGAGCGATGCTCAGAGGATGGAATGTAGTCGGATCTGCGTGGTACTATTTTAACGTAAACGGTGAGATGCAGACCGGTTGGAACAATATCAACGGATCCTGGTATTATCTTGGCGGCAGCAATGACGGAGCCATGAAGACCGGATGGATCAGCGACAGAGGAAGAAACTATTATCTGAACCCGGACGGTGTGTGGAAAAACATCCGGATCGGTGTAATCGGAAACAACGAGGCGGGAGCGATCACTACCGCAGTAAAATTTATAGAAATGGGTGTGGATGCAACCGTTGTAACCGGAAGTTTTGATCCGTCCCAGTATGACGGCATCGTCATTCCGGGAGGCGGTGACCTGGATCCGTCCAGATATGGACAGGCAAATACAGCAAGTAAAAATATTGATAATGCACTGGATGACAGACAGATCGATGCAGTGAAGAAATGTGCACAGGCAGGAAAACCGGTATTTGGTATCTGCAAGGGTGTGCAGCTGATCAATGTGGCTTTCGGCGGAACACTGAACCAGAATATCGGCGGTCATATGGGCGTATGGCATTCTGCCAGTGTTGTTGCAAGCGGATGGTTCTCCGGAATTTGTTCCGGTTCGGTCAGCGTTCTCAGCTACCATCATCAGTCCATCCGTGATTTGGCACCTGGTTTCCAGGTAGATATGCGTGCAGGAGACGGAACCATAGAGGCAATCTCCAACAATGCGAAACACATCTATGGTGTGCAGTTCCATCCGGAACAGATGAATAATGAGACAGGAAACCGCTGCATCAGACAGTTTGTCGTTACCTGTACAAATTAAAGCAACGGAAAAGATATTATATCCATAAAAAGAAGAAAGAGGCAGAAGAAATTCCATCAGATGGATTTCTTCTGCCTCTTTGTATCCTGAGAGTTTTATAAGAAATTTTACTGCTCCCAGCGTCCCGAAGCCCCACAAGGAAGCACCAGTCCGGTATCGCGAACCGGAAGTCCAATCTCCTGAGAGTCCACGTGACCGTGAAATGATTTCAGCTCGGTAGCGATCATATAAGTCAGTACCGCCGGAGCCAGTCCGGTCGTGTAGGAATTTACCAGGAAGAATAACGGATCATCACTGAGCAGTTTTGCACACAGTTTGATCAGCGGATGGATCGCTTCCTCGATCTTCCAGATCTCCCCTTTTGGTCCGCGGCCGTAGGACGGCGGATCCATGATGATCGCGTCATAATGGTTGCCGCGGCGGATCTCACGCTCTACGAATTTGACACAGTCGTCCACGATCCAGCGGATCGGAGCGTCCTTGAGACCAGAGGAAACCGCATTTTCCTTTGCCCAGGTAACCATACCCTTAGAAGCGTCTACATGTGTAACGCTTGCTCCTGCTGCAGCAGCGGCAAGGGTAGCGCCACCGGTGTAGGCGAAGAGGTTCAGCACTTTGATCGGGCGTCCGGCTTTACGGATCTTGTCACCGAACCAGTCCCAGTTAGTTGCCTGTTCCGGGAAAAGACCGGTGTGTTTGAAGCTGAAAGGCTTTAAGTTGAAGGTCAGGTCTTTGTACTGAATGGTCCACTGTTCCGGAAGATTGAAGAATTCCCACTCGCCGCCGCCTTTTTTGCTGCGGTGATAATGACCGTTCATCTTTCTCCAGCCAGGATTCTTCTTCGGGGTATCCCAGATGACCTGCGGGTCTGGACGAACCAGCAGATAATCGCCCCAGCGTTCCAGTTTTTCTCCCTTGGAGGTGTCAAGCACCTGATAATCTTTCCATTGATCTGCAATCCACATGATAAAAATATCCTTTCTTTCTATATAAATGGTTCTTTTTTTCTTATATCTTCCTATAGCATACCATAAACCGGAAAGGCAATACAACAGCTATTTGAAAATGCAAGTTTTATAAAGAAAAGTTTCATAAACCACCTTAAAAAATAAAATACATCCGTATAATTTGCCGAAAATGCAAGTGTTTCTTGACATATGGTCACTTTCCCGATACAATATTTTCTAGTAGCGTTGTGTAGCGTGAAAGTGAAACGCTGCATGATGAATCATGTTGTAAACAAAAGCACAGGAGGAGACCTATGAAACCGTATAGTCAGTTAAGCAAAGAAGAATTAACCGCTCTGAAAGAAGAACTGGAGAAGCAGTTTGAGGATGTGAAAGGCAAGGGCCTGAAACTGGATATGTCCCGTGGTAAACCGTCAAAAGCTCAGCTGGATCTGAGTAACGGCATGATGGATATTCTGAACAGCCAGGTAGATCTGGTAAGTTCAGATGGAGTAGACTGCAGAAACTATGGTATTCTGGATGGTATCAGCGATGCAAGAAAGCTGCTGGCCGATATGAGCGAAGTGCCGGAGAGAAATATCCTGATCTATGGCAATTCCAGCCTGAACGTTATGTTTGATACCGTTGCTCGTGCCATGACACACGGATTTCTGGGAAGCACTCCATGGTGCAAATTAGATAAAGTAAAATTCCTCTGTCCGGTACCCGGATATGACCGTCACTTTGGTATCACCGAATTCTTTGGAATCGAGATGATCAATGTGCCGTTACTGCCGACCGGTCCGGATATGGATATGGTGGAAAAACTGGTAGCAGAAGATCCGGCAATCAAGGGTATCTGGTGTGTACCGAAATACGCAAACCCGACCGGTATTTCTTATTCCGATGAGACAGTAAGAAGATTCGCTCATCTGAAACCGGCAGCAGAAGACTTCCGTATCTTCTGGGATAATGCATATTCTATCCATCATCTGTATGATGACAAGAGAGATGTCATTCTGGAACTGTTAAATGAATGTGTCAAAGCAGGCAACCCGGATATGGTCCTGAAGTTCATCTCTACCTCAAAAGTATCCTTCCCGGGATCCGGTATCGCAGCCCTGGCAGCATCCGAAGCCAACCTGGAAGATGCGAAAAAATACATGCGTGTGCAGACCATCGGTCATGATAAACTGAACCAGCTGCGTCACGTAAGATTCTTCAAAGATATGCAGGGAATGTACGCACACATGAGAAAACATGCCGACATCCTGCGTCCGAAGTTTGAAAAAGTATGGGAAGTCCTGGACAGAGAACTGGGTGGTCTGGAGATCGGTACCTGGACAAAACCGGTAGGTGGATATTTCATTTCCTTTGACTCTATGGAAGGATGCGCGAAAGCCATCGTAGCGAAAGCAAAAGAAGCCGGTCTGGTACTGACCGGAGCAGGTGCAACCTATCCATACGGAAAAGACCCGAAAGACAGCAATATCCGTATCGCTCCGTCTTTCCCGACCGTAGAAGAACTGGAAGTTGCTGTTGAGATCTTCGTTCTGAGTGTGAAACTGGTAAGTATCGACAAACTTCTGGAAGCATAAAGATAAGACAAACGAGGCTGTTTACCGGAAAAAAATCTTCCGGTAAGCAGCCTTTTTCGAGCATTGATTTTCCGGCTTTTTTCAGAAAATGGGTTTACCCGTCATAGGTTCGGTGTTAGAATAATGTGGAACAGGCTGAACGCGAGGGGGATATGCGAAAGTCTGTGAAAGTAAATGAAGGGATAATGCGGAAGTTTTGGCAGCTTTGATACAGGGAAGAAAGAAGCGGATCATGCCGGAAAAACCGCAGGATCAAAAGAAAGTAAGGGATTATCTATGGCAAAAAAGAAAAAGAAGAATGCGAAGAAACTGGTTCTTGGCGTACTGATTGCGTATGTGGCGATCATGGCTCTGGGATATATGGGCGTTTCCTATTATTTTTCCAGCCATTTTCTGAAAGGAACCACCATCAGCGGGATGGATTCCAGCAATAAGACAGCGGATCAGGTGAAAAAGAAGATCCAGAAACAGCTTGGTCAATACAAACTGCGGATCACGGAGATCGACGGAAAGACGGAGACGATCCAGGGATCTGCGATCGATCTGACCTATGTGGATGACGGAAAGATTGATGAACTGTTAAGTTCGCAGGATCGCTGGAAATGGATCACTGCATTTTCAGCGAAAAAGACATATGAACTGGCAGTTACGACTACTTATGATGAGAAAAAACTGACCGGTGTGCTGGATGATATGAGCTGTTTTCAGCAGGAAAATATCGTGGCACCGGAAGACGCTTATCTGGAGGAACAGGACGGCGAATATGTGATCGTTCCGGAGGTGGAAGGAAATACACTGGATCGCACCAAATTGGAGAGTGCAGTCAAAGATGCGATCGAAAACGGAAAGACAGAGATCAATCTGGAAGAGCTGGGATGTTATGAGAAACCGTCTGTTTTACAGGATGATGCGGGTCTGATCGCGGAGAGAGATGCAAAAAATCAGCTGTTAAAAGTGGACATCACCTATGATTTCGGCGACCGGAGTGAGACGGTAGACGGTTCTGTGGTCAAAGACTGGCTGATTCAGGACAGTGACGGAAACTGGACGGTGGATGAGAGCAAGGCAGCTGCCTATGTGCAGCAGCTGGCTTATAAGTACGATACATTCGGTCTGACACATGAATTTACCACACATGCAGGGAATAAGATTACCTTAAAGGGCGGCGATTACGGCTGGGTCATAAAAAAGAGTGAGACAACCGCAGCCCTTGTGGAATACATAAAAGAAGGAAAGACCGGAACCGTGGAACCGGTATATCTGTATGAGGGCAAGAGCCGTGACACCAACGACATCGGCGGCACTTATGTGGAGATCAGTATTCAGGATCAGGAAATGTGGTGCTACAAAGACGGTGTGGTTGTGGTGGATACCCCTGTGGTAACCGGAAATGTATCCAAAGGATACGATACCCCGGCAGGCAGTGTCTGGGCGATCGATGCGAAAAAGCATGATGCAGTTCTGAAAGGAGAAGGCTATACACAGCCGGTGACCTACTGGATGCCATTTAACGGCAATGTGGGAATCCACGATGCGGATACCTGGCGGTCACAGTATGGCGGCGAGATCTATAAAACGAGCGGTTCTCACGGATGCGTCAACACACCGACCGCAAATGCGGAAAAGATCTTTAACACCGTAGAGATCGGAACTCCGGTTATCGTATATTAGGAAAAGGAATCAGTCAGTGACCGGAAACGGTGACTGTGAAAAATAAGTTTGGAAAGAAAGAGTAGGAGAAAAAAGATGAAGATTGTAGTATTGGCAGCTGGAACCAGCACAGAACGTGAGGTTTCTATTGTATCGGGAACAAATGTGTGTAAGGCACTTCGTTCTAAGGGACATCAGGCGATTCTTGTGGATGTATTTTTCGGTAAGGAAGGTGCAGATTCTGCCACTGCTTTTGATGGAGATTATGATGTAGATGCGGAGGCAGCGTATATCAGCAGCTTTAACGATCAGGTAAAGGATGCGGTAGCAAGCGGAAGAGAATTCTTCGGTCCGGGTGTGATCGAGCTGTGTAAGGCAGCGGATGTGGTCTTCATGGCACTTCACGGAGCCAATGGCGAAGACGGAAGAGTACAGGCGTACTTCGATCTGTGCGGCATCCCGTATACCGGAACCGGCTATCTGAGCAGTGCGATGGCGATGGACAAAGGAATCACGAAAAAAATCTTCCTGACATCCGGCGTTCCGACACCGCGTGGCGTGGAGCTGAAGAAGGGAAAAGACAGCACAAATCTTGCTGATCATAACATGGAACTTCCGGTTGTGGTTAAGACCTGTTGTGGAGGTTCCAGTGTCGGTGTGTATATCACAAAGACACCGGAAGAATACGAAGAGGCACTGCAAGGTGCATTCTCCTACGAGGATGAAGTGGTAGTAGAGGAATATATCGAGGGAAGAGAATTTTCCGTTGGTGTGGTAGACGGAAAGGCATATCCGATCATCGAGATCGCCCCGGTAGAAGGCTTCTACGATTATAAAAATAAATATTCCGCAGGTGCGACGATCGACACCTGTCCGGCGGTTCTGACCGAAGGGCAGACCAGACAGATGCAGGCATATGCAGAGGCCGGATGCAAGGCACTGGCAGTCGAGGGCTATGCAAGACTGGATTTCCTGATGAAAGAGGACGGCTCCATGTATTGCCTCGAAGCCAATACGCTGCCGGGCATGACACCAACCAGTCTGCTTCCACAGGAGGCGGCAGCATTGGGTATCGATTATGCACAGCTGTGTGAAAATCTGATTGAGATTTCCATGAGAAAATATCAGAAATAAGAATCCATTATAAAAAGAAAAAAGAGGAAATTGTAATGATGAAGAATCTTACACTGGAACATATCGCGGCTGCCTGCCACGGAACGTATTACGGACCGGAGGAGAAAAAAAGTCAGTGCATCGAAGCAGTGACAACGGACAGCCGGAAAATAGAAAAAAACTGCCTGTTTGTTCCGATTGTTGGTGCAAGAGCAGACGGTCACAAATTTATCGATCAGGTCATGGATCAGGGAGCGCTGGCTACCTTAAGTGAACGCCCGTTAGGAGATGTGGAGTTCCCTTATATTCAGGTGGAATCTTCTCTCCAAGCGGTGAAAGATCTTGCAAAATATTATCTGGAACAGTTACAGATTCCGGTTGTCGGCATCACTGGAAGTGTGGGAAAGACCAGCACGAAAGAGATGATCGCAGCAGTTCTGGAACAGAAGTTCCGGGTATTAAAAACACTTGGAAACTTTAACAACGAACTGGGACTTCCGTTGACGGTATTTCGTCTCTGTGAAGAGGATGAGATCGCAGTTCTGGAGATGGGAATCAGTGATTTTGGAGAGATGCACCGTCTGGCTTCGATCGCACAGCCGAATACCTGTGTGATCACCAACATCGGAACCTGCCATCTGGAAAATCTGGGTGACCGTGACGGTGTGCTGAAAGCCAAAACAGAGGTTTTTGACCATCTGAAACCGGATGCAACCGTGATCTTAAACGGGGACGATGACAAACTGATCACGGTAAAAGAAGTGCAGGGAAAAGCTCCGATACACTTCGGAATGAACCCGGACTTCCCGTTATATGCCGATGAGATTGAGAGCAAAGGTCTGAAGGGAATCGCCTGTAAGATCCATACGCCAAAAGGAGCATTCTCCGTGGTTGTGCCGATCCCGGGACGCCATATGGTTTACAATGCGCTGGCAGGAACAGCCGTTGGTCTGGCGTACGGCATGGAACTTTCCGAGATCCAGAAAGGAATCGAAAGTTTACAGTCGTTAAGCGGCCGGTTCCATATTATTGAAAATGAAAATTATACAATCGTGGATGATTGCTACAACGCTAATCCGATGTCCATGAAAGCGTCTCTCGGTATCCTGAAAGATGCGATGGGAAGAAAGGTTGCCGTACTTGGCGATATGGGAGAACTCGGTGCGAATGAGAAAGAGTTGCACAGAGAAGTCGGAACTTTTGCGGGAACCTGCGGGATTGATCTTCTGATCTGTGTGGGTATTCTGGCAAAAGAGATTGCAGAGGCGGCAAAGATGAGCAGCAAAGCGGAAGGAAAAGCGCTGGGGATTGTTCATTTTGCCACACTGAAAGATCTGCTGGCTCATCTTGGAGAGCAGGTAAAACAGGGCGATACGATCCTTGTAAAGGCTTCTCATTTTATGAATTTTGGAAAAGTAGTGGAGGCATTACAGAAATAAAGAAAATGAAATATATTGAATAATAAAAAAGAACGGGTCACCGGTATTAAACCAGTGGCTCGTTCTTTTTTAATGTCTCAAGAATCTGTGCTCTTGTGTATTCACCGATATGTTTTTTGTCCTCCTTGGAGAGTTCAGACGGACGGAACGGTTTGCCGTATTCGAGTACCACGTGAGTTTTTCGGATCTTCGGGAACTGTTTTTCGAAGATGGATACGGTGTTGTTCATCGCGATCGGTACGATCAGACAGTCGGTTTTGGTTGCCAGACGGAAACTTCCCTCATGAAAGTCCAGCAGATCCAGGTCGCTCTCGTTCCGGTTTCTGGTTCCTTCCGGGAAGATACATACCGAGATACCGGATTTGATCAGGTCGATACCTGTCAGGATGGTCTTCAGACCTTTTTTGATGTCTTTCCGGTCAAGGAAGAGACAATGGAGATAGCGCATCCAGTTTGAAAGCAGCGGTATTTTCTCCATCTCTGTTTTTGCGATATAACCGGTCAGCCGCGGGCAGCGGGTGTAGGTAAGCAGGATGTCAAAAAAGCTGCGGTGGTTGCCGATATACAGGACAGCTTCGTCCTTCGGAACCAGTTCTTCACCGATCACTGTAACTTCCACACCGGTCAGCCACAGGATAAAGCGGAACACTGCCTGGATCAGACGCAGGGAGCTGATATCCTTGGTATAAGGTTTGAATTTACCGATGATCCATTCGACGATCAGAATGGGAATGGAGAGGATCAGAAAACCGATGACAGTAATACATACTAAGAGAAATCTTATCATATGTGCCTCCGTTATTAATTGTATGATGTTAGAGATTCAAGTTTAGAAACGTTCCCGTAAGCAAGCTTGCGTCAGGTTTCCGAATTTAGTCCCTAGAGCGTGTCTGAAAAATCATTTCCGCAATCTGCAAGCCCCACTTTGCGGTATATTTTACCCTCATTCGGTTGCCGTAGCCCGCTACGCCGCCCTCATTCGGATAAAATCTCCCACAAACTGAGACTCGCAGCTCACGAAAAGCCTTTTTCAGACACACTCTAGTATCATAATATTATATAGGAATTTATGAAAAAAATCCACATAAAATAATAGGGATCAATCGTGGGGGAATAACGATGAACAGGAGTGTGGTATTGCTGCTTCTGATCGCCGTGCTGGCGGGGAGTATCTGGGGGTGCGGCATGATGCAGCAGAAAAAAGGGAAGGAACATGCGGTGGAATATACGGTACTGGGAGAAGATCAGATACCCGACGAGATCCGGAAAGTGGTGGATGTGAAAAAGCAGGAAGAATTTCAGATGACCTATCAGGAGGAGGATATGTTGTATCTGCTGCAGGGATACGGCATCCAGAGCAGCGGCGGTTACAGCATCCGGGTGGAAAAAGTCAGTGAAAATGATACGGAACTCCATGTAAAGACGAAACTGATCGGTCCGGAGGGGAAAAGTGGGGAGACGGAGGGGATATCCTGCCCGTATCTCGTGATCAAGGTGGAAAACCGCCATAAAAAAGTAGTGTTTGATTAGGAGGGAGTTTATGGAACTGCGAAAAAAAGAACTGCATATGCTGCGAAAGAAAAGCGAGGCTCAGAATCAGATCACCTTTGATGAGGATTTTAATGTGCCGGATCACAAAGCGGATATCGGGCAGATGATCCAGAAGAAAGGCGAGGTGGAGATCGACCAGGTACAGGTGAGCGAAGGAAAAGCAGTGATCCAGGGGCAGCTGGTCTTTCGGCTTTTGTATGTGGCAGACAGTCCGGGACGGACGGTTTCGAGTCTGGAGGGGAAACTTCCGATCGAGGAGACGTTGCATCTGGACGAGGTGCGAAGCGGGGATAAAGTCTGCCTGAAATGGGAGATTGAGGATCTGACGATCCACCTGATCAATTCCCGGAAACTGAATATCAAGGCGATCGTGGAATTTTTTGCTGTCGTGGATGAGAATACGCAGGTGGCAGTACCCGTGGAATTAAAGGGCGCTGACCAGATTTCCACAAAGAAAAAGACGATCCGGGTGCTGACGCTTGGTGTACATAAAAAAGATATCCTGCGGAAAAAAGAAGAGATCACACTTGCCTCGAATAAACCGAATATTCATCAGATTCTGTGGAAGGATATTCAGGTACGGGGACTGGAGATGCGGGCACAGGAGGGAAAGGTGACCGCGCGGGGCGAACTGTCGGTATTTGTGCTGTATGTGTCCGATGATGAGGCAAATCCGTTGCAGTGGCTGGAACAGACGATACCATTTTCCGGGGAACTTTCCTGCACGGGATGTACGATGGATATGATCCCGTATATCGACACGACGATGCTGCAGTCCAATCTGGAGATCAAACCGGATGCAGACGGGGAAGAACGGGTGCTTCTGGTGGATGTGGTGCTGGAACTGGATATGAAACTGTATCAGGAGGAGACGGAGACCATTCTTCTGGATGTCTATACGCCAAAACTGGAATGTATCCCGCAGAGGGAGCCGCAGATGCTGGAACAGCTGGTGGTAAAAAATGCGGCAAAATGCCGTGTCAGTGACCGGATCTCCGTTGCCGAGGCGCAGGGAAAGATTCTGCAGATCTGTCACGGAGAGGGCAGTGTGAAGGTGGACAGCGTGCAGCCGGTAGAGCACGGGATCCAGGTGGAAGGTGTTGTGCAGGTAAGGATCCTCTACAGCATCAGTGACGATGAGATGCCGTTTTATTCCATGGAGACGATGATCCCGTTCTCGCAGATGATCGAGGGAGAACAGGTCAACGGGCAGTGCGGCTATCAGCTTCAGGCAGATCTGGAGCAGCTGTCGATGGTGATGCTTGACAGCAGTGAGATCGAGGTGAAAGTGGTGCTGAATCTGAACACACTGCTGGTGACCCAGTGGGAGGAGAACATCATACAGGAGATCCAGACGAAGGAACCCGATCAAAAGAAACTGGAGGAAATGCCGGGCATCGTGTGTTATGTGGTACAGCCACAGGATACGCTGTGGGATATTGCAAAAATGTTCTATACCACGATGGATGATATCCGGAAACTGAACGATCTCGGAGAGGGGGAAGTCAAACCGCGTCAGACACTTCTGGTGGTGAAAAACAGTGAAGGGTGAGCAACGTTTCTGTAAAAAAAGAGTAAGATGCAGGCAACTTTAGTTAGTGATAAAAATATATGAAAAGAGTTGCTTGTATTTTCGGAAAAAACATAGTAATATATGCTTATATGAATATTGTATACAAAGTACATTGCAAAGAAAAGGGGCAGAAAGGATGCGTTTACAGGCTTTTGCGAAGATCAACCTTGGGTTGGATGTGTTAGGAAAACGGGAAGATGGATATCACGAAGTCCGCATGATCATGCAGACGATCCGGATGTATGACCAGCTGGATATGAAAAAGAGTGAGGAGCCGGGGATTCATCTGACGACAAATAAAAATTATATCCCGGTCGATGAAAGTAACCTCGTATACCGGGCGGCGAAACTGATGATGGATACCTGTGGGATCACAGAAGGTGTGAGCATCCATCTGCATAAGGTGATCCCGGTGGCAGCAGGCATGGCGGGAGGAAGTTCCGATGCAGCTGCGACACTGGTAGGCATGAACCGGCTGTTCCGGTGCGGGCTTTCCAAAAACAGACTGATGGAACTCGGCGTACAGATCGGTGCGGATGTTCCATACTGCGTGCTTCGCGGAACGGCACTGGCAGAGGGAATCGGAGAGAAACTGACGGTACTTCCACCGATGCCGGACTGCTGGATCCTGATCGGAAAACCGGGCATCAGCGTATCTACCAAATATGTATATACAACACTTGATCTGAACATCGATACGGTACACCCGGACATCGACGGGATGCGGAAAGCACTGGAAGACGGTGATCTGTACGGTATCACTGACCGGATGGGAAATGTCTTACAGGATGTGACGATCCCGGCTTACCCGGAGGTGGAGACGATCAAGGAACGGATGAAAGCCTGGGGAGCGGTCAACGCGATGATGAGCGGAAGCGGCCCTACGGTTTTCGGAATCTTTGACAACGAAGAAAAAGCACAGGAGGCGTGCCAGAAGCTGCGGGAGAGCGGATTATGTCAGCAGGTATTTCTGACAGTGCCGTTTAACAACTATGGAGGAAGGACAGCGGATGACAAATGATTTACACCTGGAAATGAATGAATATCTGCCACTGCGGGATGTGGTTTTCAATACACTTCGTCAGGCGATTCTGCGCGGGGAGTTAAAACCCGGAGAGCGGTTGATGGAGATCGCACTTTCCCAGCGGCTTGGCGTAAGCCGTACTCCTGTCCGGGAGGCGATCCGGATGCTGGAACAGGAAGGTCTGGTGATCATGATCCCGAGAAAAGGCGCGCAGGTTGCGGAGATTTCCGAGAAAGACCTGAAAGATGTGCTGGAAGTCCGGCTGGGACTGGAAGAACTGGCAGTGCGGATTGCGTGTCAGCGGATCACAGAGGAAGAACTCGAAGAGCTGGAACAGGCGATGAAAGAGTTCGAGGAAGCGATGAAAAGAGATGATCTGGGAGCACTTGCGGCGGCAGATGTCAAGGTGCATGAAGTGATCTACGGAAGCACCCACAACAAGCGTCTGGTGCAGATCATCAGTAACATCCGGGAGCAGATGTATCGCTACCGTGTGGAATATCTGAAGGATGTGGAGAGCCGGAAAACGCTGGTAGAAGAGCACTACGCCGTATACCGGGCACTCAAAGCGAGAAATCAGCAGCAGGCGGTGAAAGATATCTGTATCCATATCGTGAACCAGCAGGACGCGATTCTGCGCAGTCTGGAGCAGATGAACAAAGAGGAACAGCCAAAATAAAAGATCAAACAGGAAAGACAGAACTCTGTGTGGAAGGATTAGGAACTTTGACACAGGATTCTGTTTTTTTGCGCGCATAAAACGAAAAAGAACCGGAGAAGATAAAGGAGGTGAACAGGATTCCGAGCGTACATAGAAAGAAAAGGAGGCAGAAATATGGCAGAGGGAACACCGGTGACAAAGAATCTGGAAGAAAATGAGGTCTGGTTTCGAAGCCGCTGCGAAGGCTGTGCGGATATCAAACTCCAGCCCATGCTGCTTGGAAAAGGGGGCAGCGTCCATGTGCTGGCGATCTATGTGGAAAATACCGTGCCGAATCTGATCCTCGAAGAGTCGGTGCTTGGGCGGATGTTTATCGAGATGACGGATAAAACTCCAGGGGAAGTGTATCAGGCAGTGGAAGCGAACAGCCTCGGACTTTCGGAGGCGGAGCCGCTGCCCACAAGGGAAGAGGCGATGGATGCGATGCTGGCGGGAAATCTGCTGCTTCTGGTGGACGGGTACAATAAGGGACTGAAGATCGGGAGCAAGGGATATCCCTCCCGCTCGGTAGATACCACGGACACAGAAAAGGTGCTGCGGGGATCGAACGAGGGATTTACCGAGTCGGTAAAGACCAATACCGCTCTGATCCGGAAAAGGATCCGGAGCACGGATCTGAAAGTGGAAGAGCTGACCGCCGGTGTCCGGTCGAATACGAGACTGGTACTTGTGTATATGAAAGAACTGGTATACCCGGAAGTGCTCGAGCAGATCCGGCAGGGCATCGACCGGTTTGTGATCGACGGTGTGTTAGACAGCGGGATCATCGAGCAGCTGACGGAAGAGGACTGGGTATCACCGTTTCCGCAGTTTCAGACGACCGAGCGGCCGGATCTGGCGGCGATGGAAGTGCTGGACGGGAGAGTGGTGTTACTGTCTGACAATTCCCCGGTAGCATTACTGCTTCCGAGTGCCTTTCAGGATTTTATGAATGTGACGGAGGATCGCTATAACCGATTCGAGATTGCCTCTTTTGAGCGGCTGATCCGCTATGCGGCGATGGTATTTTCCTTTTTGCTGTCCGGAACGTATCTGGCAGTGATCGGATTTCACACGATGATCCTTCCGACGAATCTGATCCTGTCCTTTGCGGAGTCCAGGCAGGGCGTGCCGTTTCCGAGCCTCCTGGAAGTGCTTTTTATGGAACTGGCGTTTGAACTGATCCGCGAGGCGGGGATCCGGATGCCGGGGGCGCTCAGCGGAACCATCGGTATCGTAGGCGGACTGATCATCGGAGATGCGGCGGTCAGTGCTAATCTGGTGAGCCCGATGGCGGTGGTGGTTGTGGCACTGAGCGCACTCAGTTCCTTTGCCATACCGAATGAGGAATGTACCTCGGCATTCCGGCTGATCAAATACGGATTTATCCTGCTTGGCGGACTGCTTGGTATGTATGGGATCGTACTGGGATTGTATCTCCTTTTCGGACATCTGGCACGGCTGACAAGTTTTCAGATCCCGTATCTGATGCCATTTACCGGAAAAGGGGTTGCCGGGTATCGGGATGAGCGGGATCTTCTGGTGCGGGCACCGATGCGGCGGATGCGATACCGCCCGATTTATGCAGTAAGATCCCAGAGAATCCGGTTACGGGAAAATCAAAAGGTAAGGGGTGACAGAAAACATGTTTGCAGATAATAACCGAATTTCCTGGCTGCAGATGCGCTGTCAGTTTTTACTCGCGGCACTGGGCGTGGGACTGTTATGGGGAATTCCCGGATTTACCGGAAGAGAAGGAGCGGTTGGTATCCTGATCGGAGGAGCACTCCTCGCCTGCTGGAGCGGGATCCTTCGAAGACAGATGACGGTATTCCGGGATCCGATCCGGTACTTTGGAAAAACCTGTGCATGGCTGCTGGCAGGGATCTGGGAGAGTTATCTGGTACTTACCGGCGGATGGCTGGTGGCAAAAGTCGGACACCTGGCAGGGGAATATCTGGTCTCCGGGGTGCCGGAGACGATGCTTTCCCTTGCGTTCGTGTTTGCGGCACTGGGCGGTTCCCATCATGTACAGGCACGGGGACGGCTGGCGCAGACTTCCTGGGCGATCGTGGCGTGGCTGGGAGGAATCTTACTGTTGTTGGCAGGAAAGCCATTGGGGACGGTGACGGGTGGTCAGCAGCCGGAACCGGCAGCTTTTGACTGGATGCTCAGTGTGAAAAATGCAGGAAAATACGTGGCATATGGATCCGGGATCGGTCTGATAGCCTGGCTGATGGTACAGGTCCGTACCGGAAAAGAGGAAAAGAAAAAGGAAGGGCTGGCGCTGGCGGTCGGTCAGCTGTCTCTCTGGTTTCTCGCGGGAGCGCTGCTTCTCACAGCAAACTTCGGAACCGACGCTCCAAATATGGATACCTGTCCCATTTTGGAAGTGATGGCAGGCGTGGAGATCCCGGGTGGATTTTTACGGAGGGTGGATCTGATCTTTTTAAGTATTTTGCTGTTTTCACTCACATTTTTACTGGGAAGTATCTTTTTTTACAGCAGTTATGTGGCGGAGCGCGTTTCTGTTACGATCAGCCGGATCCCGGCAGCGATTCTCTGCCTGATTTTTGGAACTGTAGGGGAGACGCAGCGGGCGTGGAGCAGGTATTATCCGGAACTGTTATGGAAAATCTATCTGCCGTTGTTTTTGGTGATCACAGTGTGCGCCGGATGGGCGAGGAGGCGATCGTATGGAGAAAGATAAAAGAAAACTTCTTTTTGGTATGGCTGTCCTGGGGCTTGCGCTGCTTACTTCCTGTCAGGTCGTGGAACCGGAAAAACGAGCGTATCCGCAGGTGATCGGGATCGACTGGCAGGAGGAAGAGGAAAATTATATCGTCTGGCTGCATATGGCTTCGCTGACGGAAGATACCGGACAGAGTAAACAAAGCGGCGAGACGCAGCCGGGGAAGGAACTGTATTTTACGGGTTCGGATGCACAGGAGATCCGTGCCGCTTACGAGGCAACCAGAGAGCAATATCTGGATATCGGGCATGTAAAGGCGGTGGTTTTTGGGGCGAGTCTACAGGAGAACGGGGAAACATTCAAAAAAGTGCTGAACGGCATGGAGGCAGAGAGCAGTCTTGGGAACAGTCCCTGTATTTTTACGACGGAGAGTCTCGGGGAACTGGCAGAGACGGTGGAAGAGCAGGAACTTTCCCTGGGAGATTTTCTGACCGGGCTCTATGAAAACCGCACGGATGTATCTGCACAGTCGCCGGTGAAACTTGCAGACCTTTATCGCGCCTTTCATAAAAATATGGTATTACCGGAGATCCCGGCAATAGAAATTGATAAATCCATTGTGAAAGTCTCCGGGACATAGTATAATGAATTGTGAAAGTGTAACAAAAACAGAGAAAAAATAACAGAAAATATAGAGAAAATCCCAGTACACCCGAAGGGAGGACAGCCATGAAAAAAATGTTGTTAAATAAAAAGAATCTGTATATTAAACTTACTGCTGTCCTGATCCTGCTGATCGTGGGGATACTGGGGATTTATACGGCATTTGTTCAGAAAATTGCGACCGGTCAGTGTTTTAATATTCTGGATGATTCCAGGGAACGGATGGGACAGATGATCGTCAATGAGATGCAAAACGAACAGGATCATCTGGAAGCCGCCTCGTATCTGCTGAAAAATCTTCTGACGGATTATGATGCAAACGAGGCAGGGAGAAGGATCTACGTTTGCGGTGACGATACCGTTTGAGATAGCCTCGGAAAAAGAAGGAAAGGGTGATTCGGAGGAAGAGAAAAAAGAATCACTGAAAGGGATTCATCTGCTACTCGCGGAGGACAATGAGCTGAATGTGGAGGTAGCAAGAGAACTCCTGGAAGAGCGCGGAGCGGTGGTTTCCACGGCAGCGGATGGTCAGGAGGCAGTCCGGATGTTTGAAGAGAGTCCGGAGGGGACATACGATGTGATCCTGATGGATGTGATGATGCCGGTGATGGATGGACTGGAAGCCACGCGAAAGATCCGTGCTTCACAGAGAGAAGAGGGAAGAAAGATTCCGATCATTGCCCTGACGGCAAATGCATTTCGTGAGGATATGGAGCAATGCACCAGAGCGGGTATGGACGCGCATCTGGCAAAACCGATGGAACTGGAAAAGATGATACATACGATTGCGGAGATGACCCGAAAGAACAGGTAGATAAGCAATACGAGGAAGGTAGAAAAATGGACAGCGAAAGAAGAGAAAATCAGGATGCATTTACCTGTTTGATGGAGCAGGCGGTTGTGCTCGGAAAAAAGAAAGAAAACGGAGACCGGGACTGGGCAGAATCGTTTCAGGAATTTCTGAAACTGATGGCAGACTGTACAGATGCGGACCGGGTACTGGTATTTCCGATCATCAACGGGGATACCTATGAGAGAAGCTTTGAATACTGGAGGAAAGACCTCTCCTTTCCGGGAACGGATAAGCGGATGGTATCGATCCACTGGATCCCGGAGTACCATCAAGCATTTTGTGAGGGACGCACGGTGGTGATCCGTGATATGGAAGAACTCCGGCATGAGGATGCGGTTATTTACCACCGTTTTCATGTGGAAGGTGTGGAGATGCTGATTGCTTTTCCGCTGATGTACCGGGGAAAACTGTGGGGCTATATCCGGATCGATAATCCGGAGCTGGAACAGTCGAAACAGCTGCTTTCGGTGCTTCCGATGATGGGAGCGTATCTTGGCAGTATGAATGACGGCAGTCAGATGCGGAATGTGCTGAACCGGCATGAATACCTGCTGAGCAAGAACCGGTTCGAACTGGAAAAAGAACGGCAGTTTCTGGATGTTTTGTGCAGAGATTACACATCGGTGTATATCGTGGATCTGGAACAGGGATCTGCGGCAATGTTAAAGCTGGAAAATACTGCGAATGCGTCACGGATGATTTCCATGCAAAGAAGAAAAAGTCTGGATTATGTCAGCACGATGAAGGGATATGCGAAAAATTATGTGGGAGAAGAAGATCTGGAGAAGTTTCTGAAAATCATGGATCTGGAAAATCTGAAGCAGGAACTCGCAGAAAAAGAGCGTATCAATTTCCGTTACCGGAGCATCCCGAATATGCGAGGAGAGCAGTATTTTGAGGTGCAGGTGGTGCGGATCAACGAAGTAAAGTTTGATAACCGGGTACTGATCGGATTTCATCATATTGATGATATCATTGCAGAGGAAGAGAGAAAGCAGTATGAACTGCAGCAGGCACTGGAGCGCACAGAAGCAAGTAATGAAGTACTGCTGGCGATCAGTAAAATCTATTACGAGATTCTGCGGATCGATCTGGAAGCGGATACATATGAGCAAATCTATACGGAACGGCAGATTTATCCGGAAGAAAAAAGAACCGGATGTGCATCTGCGGATGTGAGATATCTGCATGAGACGTTCGGTGTACCGGAATACCGGGAGCGGATGAGGGAGTTCTTTGACCTGCATACCCTGGCAGAGCGGCTGGAAAAAGACGAAACTGTGGCGGCGGAATATCTGGCTGTGGACGGAAACTGGCATACGGCGCGTTTTATTGCCAAGCGGTGGAATAACGAGGGAAAAGTGACCCATGCGTTATATGTGGCAAGGCTGATCAGTGATGAGAAGCGAAGAGAGAAAAACTGGATCGCCATAGCGGAGGAAGCCAACAAAGCAAATGCTGCGAAGACAGAATTTATCTCGCAGATCGCGCATGACATTCGGACACCGATGAATGCGGTCATGGGATTTACCGAGATTATCGGGCAGCATCCGGAAGAGCCGGAGAAAGTTGTCTATGGACTGGAAAAAATCCGGACCGCAGGAAAGTTTTTGCAGGAACTTGTGGACGAAGTGCTCGATATCACGAGGATTGAAAATGGACGGATGCGGCTCGTACCGGAAGAAGTCAGCCTGGCAAAGATCCTGAGTGAATTTCAGGTTGCCATCGAGCATGTGAAGATGGGAAGAAAGCTGGACATTTCTTACGCGCAGCACGATATGATACAAGATCGGGTGATCGTGGATGCACTGCGCCTGAAACAAATTTATACCAATATTCTGTCCAACGCAGTCAAATACACACCGGATGGCGGAAACGTGGATGTGGAGATTTTTGAGGAAAACCCGGAAGAGGAAAAGAAAATCCGGCTGATCGCGAAGATCCGGGATAATGGAATCGGAATGTCGGAAGAATACATGGAAGAGATGTATTCCAAATTTACCCGTGCCACAGATACAAGAATCAACAAAGTGCAGGGACATGGACTGGGGCTTTCCATCGTGAAAGAACTGGTCGATCTGATGGGCGGCGAGATTCAGGTACGAAGTAAACTTGGAGAGGGGACGTTATTCGAGATTTGGATTGACCTGGATTATGTCAATCAAAAAGAAGAGACTTCCGTGGAAGAGAGAAAGGAAGATTATGCAGGTTACTGCAAAGGAATGCATCTTCTGGTGGCAGAGGATAACGAGCTGAATTATGAGGTCGTATCGGAACTTTTGGACATGTATGAGATCACCTGTGACCGGGCGGATGACGGTTCGGTCTGTGTGGAAAAATTCTGTGCATCGAAGGAAAACGCGTATGACGCAATCCTGATGGATATGCAGATGCCGGTGATGGACGGCTTACAGGCAACGGCGGCGATCCGCAGGTTAAATCATCCACAGGCACACCGGATTCCGATCATCGCGATGACGGCAAATGCATTTCGGGATGATATAGAAAAATGTATGGATGCGGGAATGAATCTGCATCTGGCAAAGCCTGTCAATATGGAATTGCTTTTGGAGGCTTTGCACCGTCTGAAAAAAGACAACCAGAAAAAAACGGGAAGACAAGAGGAAGAAAAATGAGAGAACAACGTGGCTGGGAATTGCGCGGGGAGATCGGGCAGGTATGGAGACTGAGTCTGCCGGCGATCCTTACGCAGATCACAACGATCGCCATGCAGTATATTGACTCTGCGATGGTAGGCACGCTGGGGGCAAATGCATCCGCAGCAATCGGTCTGGTGGCGTCAACGACCTGGCTTTTTGGAGGAATTACTTATGCGATCTCTGCGGGATTTTCCGTGCAGGTCGCACATCATATCGGAGGAAAAAAAGAGAGAGAGGCAAGACAGGTCGTCTGTCACGGATTGTTGGTTGCCCTGCTGGTGTCGGGGCTTTTGTGCCTGATCGGACTTTCCATCAGCGGAAAGCTTCCGGTGTGGCTGGGAGGCAATCCGGAGATTCGGAAAGACGCGTCGGCGTATTTTATGGTGTACGCGCTGATGGTGCCGTTTTCACAGATCAATTCATTGAATTCTTCGTTCCTGCAATGCAGCGGGGACATGGTGACACCGAGTATCCTGAATGCGGTCATGTGTGTGCTGGATGTGATTTTCAATGCACTTTTGATCCCGCGGTTCGGTGTTATGGGAGCTGGTGTGGGAACGGCACTTGCCTGTGCCTGCATCAGCCTGACGATGACAGCGCGGTGCTGTATCCACAATGAAAAACTGCATCTGCGAAGAGCGGAAGGGGTTCACTTTGATCCGGAGATTTTAAAGAAGGCATTCCGCATCGGAACACCGGTGGCAGTGCAGGAGATCGCGATGAACAGTGCGATGGTGGCGGCAACGATGATCATTGCACCGTTGGGAGCCGTCTCGATTGCAGCCAATTCGTTCGCAGTGACCGCGGAGAGTCTGTGTTATATGCCGGGATATGGGATCGGATCGGCGGCGACAACGCTGGTTGGAAGAAGTGTGGGTGCCGGTGAGGCGAAACAGGCAAAACGGTATGGAAATATCTGTACGGCGATGGGGGTATGCTTTATGGCGGCGACCGGAGCGGTCATGATGCTGATCTGCCCGCTGGTTTTTCGGATGCTGACACCGGATTCGTCGGTACGGTCACTGGCGGCGCAGGTGCTTCGCATCGAACTTCTGGCGGAGCCGCTGTTTGGAGCATCGATCGTGGCAGCAGGAGCACTCCGTGGAGCCGGAGATACTTTCGTTCCGAGTCTCATGAATCTGGGAAGTATCTGGATCGTGCGTCTGGGACTTGCAATGATTCTGGTAAGACGGCTGGGACTTCACGGCATGTGGATCGCGATGGCAGTGGAACTCTGTGTGAGAGGCTGTCTGATGTTATACAGACAGAGGACGTCGAAGTATTATAATCTGTATAAAAAGGAAACGGTTGCAGAAAATGCGTAAACACTGTTGCAGAAATTGTGGTAAAATTCGAGAATGTTAAAAAATCAAAATTGGTCCACTGGATCAATTATTGATATGCAATGCAACAAAAGCCATATCGTTCTAGGTAAAAAGAACGATATGGCTTTTTGCATCCATTAGATTAGATATTCAGCATATCACTGAAAACTTTCAGAGCGCCGTCAGTATCATGAGCCAGAACGCGTTTTGCAAGGATCTTACCAAGCTGTACGCCTTCCTGGTCGAAGCTGTTCAGGTTCCATACGAAGCCCTGGAACATGATCTTGTTTTCAAAGTGAGCTAACAGAGCACCCAGAGATGCAGGTGTCAGTTTGTCTCCAACGATGATGCTGGAAGGACGTTTTCCTTTGAAGTTCTTGTTCAGGTTTTCGTCTTCTTTACCGCAGGCAAATGCTACGATCTGTGCAGCTACGTTTGCACACAGTTTCTGCTGGCTGGTGCTGTTTTCGATATCAACATCTACGCCCAGCTGGCTGTTTTTGAATCCGATGAACTGCAGCGGAACGATATCAGTTCCCTGATGCAGTAACTGATAGAAAGAGTGCTGTCCGTTGGTTCCTGGTTCTCCGAAGATCACCGGTCCGGTTACATAATCTACCGGTTCACCGAAACGGTTGACAGATTTTCCGTTGGATTCCATATCACACTGCTGCAGATGTGCCGGGAAACGGCTCAGTGCCTGAGAGTATGGCAGAACTGCTGTGGAAGGATATCCCTGTACATTTCTTTCGTATACGCCGATCAGAGCATCCAGCATATCCGGGTTCTTTAACAAATCACGGTTGGTAGCCAGTTTGTCTTCTGCTGCGGCACCGTCGAGAAGTTCTGCGAAAACTTCCGGTCCGAAAGCCAGAGAAAGGATCGCGCCACCTACACCGGATACGGAAGAGTAACGTCCGCCGATGTAATCATCCATGAAGATTGCGGTCAGGTATTCATCGCTCTTAGCCAGCGGAGAAGTCTCACTGGTAACTGCCAGCATATGTTTGGAAGGATTCAGACCTGCTTTTGTCAGAGCATCTTTAACAAATGCTTCGTTGGTCAGAGTTTCCAGAGTCGTACCGGATTTGGATACAACGATAAACAGAGCGTGTGCCAGATCTACAGATGCCAGAACAGCAGCTGCATCATCCGGATCTACGTTGCTGATGAATTTTGCTTCCATTTTGAAGGTGTTGTTGGCTTTTGCCCAGTTTTCCAGTGCGATATATAAAGCACGAGGACCCAGGTCACTTCCGCCGATACCGATCTGTACAACGGTTGTGAATTTTTCACCGGCTTCGTTTACGATTTCACCGGCATGTACTTTGTTTGCAAAATCAGCAGCTTTTTTCTGCTGTGCCACATAGAATTCACGTTTGTCCACGCCGTCAACAACGACAGGATTACCCAGCTGTGTACGAGCCAGGTGATGCAGAACCATACGGTTTTCACCGGTGTTGATCACAGCACCATTGTACAGTTCTTCGAATTTATCAATTAACTGTGCTTCGCCTGCCAGTTCAGCCAGAGCTGCGAGAATAGTTTCATCTACTTCTTTTGCTGCGTAATTGTACTGTAAACCTGCAGCCATTGGAGTGCTGTAGTTCTTTACACGTTCGCCACCCTGTTCTCCGGACATTGCAGCGGCAATATCCACATGATTTTTCAATCCGGAAAGTTTTTCATAAGATGAAAGGGTGTCCAGATTTTTCCATGTTGCCATAATATATTCCTCCTTTTATAGGTGTATAATCACCATCGCCATTAGTCATTATACTGAAAAAAAACGTCGATTTCAATGGATTGATGGATTTATCGGTAAAAATGTCGAATTTGCAAAAAGTCGTTATGTATTTTGCACAGGGTATATTGATTTTATGTGAAAAGTAGTTCAAAATAGAGGAAAGTATGACGAATCTTATGGGAAAATATGGGAGGAAAAGAATGGAACTGATCAGTCAGAAAATGAGAAAATTAGCGCCGGAACTGGATCCGCTGCGGATCGGAACCGGCTGGAAAAAAGAAGATTTGGACAAAGTACAGGTTATGGTGGAGAGCACCTACGGAGACAGTCATCCGGGAAGCGGACACCTGAATCTGCTGGTGGAAGAGGTAAGAAAAGGAATCGCAGAAGAAGGCGGTTATGGCGCGCGGTATTTCTGCACGGATATCTGTGACGGAGAGAGCCAGGGAACGGACGGAATCAATTACAGCCTGGCAAGCCGGGAAATGATCGCAAATATGATCGAGATCCATGCCAATGCAACTCCGTTCGATGCTGGGGTGTATCTGTCAAGCTGTGATAAAGGTGTTCCGGGAAATCTGATCGGTATGATGCGGGTGGATATCCCGTCTGTCTTTGTTCCGGGTGGAACGATGAACGCAGGACCGGATATGCTGACGCTCGAACAGCTCGGCATGTACAGTGCCCGATATGAGCGCGGGGAGATCGATGAAGCAATGTTGGACTGGGCAAAATGCAACGCCTGTCCGAGCTGCGGCGCCTGCTCCTTTATCGGAACCGCATCCACGATGCAGATCATGGCGGAAGCACTGGGACTGGCACTTCCGGGAAGTGCCCTGATGCCGTCCACCAGCCCGGATCTTCTGGCATTTGCCCGAGAAGCCGGCAGACAGGCGGTACGTCTGGCAAAGATGGAGAATATGAAACCATCGGATATCGTAACAATTAAAAGCTTTGAAAATGCGATTCTTGTCCACGCGGCAATCTCCGGAAGCACGAACTGTCTGCTGCATCTTCCGGCGATCGCCCATGAACTGGGCATCAAGATCACCGGTGAGACCTTTGACCGGCTGCACCGGAACGCCCGGTATCTTCTGGATGTCCGTCCGGCAGGCAGGTGGCCGGCAGAATGTTTCTACTATGCGGGAGGCGTGCCGGCGATCATGGAAGAGATCCGGGAACATCTGCATCTGGATGTGATGACCGTCACAGGAAAGACAATGGGAGAAAATCTGGACGAATTGAAACACAATGGTTTTTATGAAAAATGCGACCGCTGGCTGCAGGAATTCAATCAGCGTTACCAGATCAACCTGAAAAAAGAAGATATCATCCGCCCATACGCGGATGCGATCGGAACGGACGGAAGCATCGCCATCTTAAAAGGCAATCTGGCACCGGAGGGCGCGGTGATCAAACACACCGCCTGCCCGAAAGAAATGTTCCGGTCTGTGCTGTGGGCGCGTCCGTTTGACAGCGAGGAGGAATGTCTGGATGCGGTGCTGAAGCATAAAGTCCGGAAAGGCGATGCGGTATTTATCCGCTACGAAGGACCGAAGGGCAGCGGCATGCCGGAGATGTTCTATACTTCTGAGGCGATCAGCAGCGACAAAGAACTGGGAAAAAGCATTGCACTGATCACTGACGGAAGATTTTCCGGCGCATCCACCGGACCGGTCATTGGACATTGCAGTCCGGAAGCGGTAGACGGCGGTCCGATTGCCCTGGTGGAAGAGGGAGATCTGATTGAGATCGATGTGTTTGCGCGAAAGTTAAATATCATCGGCGTGGCAGGTGAGCGAAAGACACCGGAAGAAATCGATGCGATTTTAACAGAACGAAAGGCCGCCTGGAAGCCACGGGAACCGAAATACAAAAAAGGCGTCCTGAAACTGTTCAGCCAGCACGCCGCAAGCCCGATGAAAGGGGCATATCTCGAATAACGGGAAAATCAGACTAAAATTTATGTGACAGGAGAGAAAACTTTGAAAAATAACAAATATGAGATCGACATGTGCAACGGGTCGATCATGGACAAACTGATATCCTTTGCATTACCATTGATGCTCTCGGGCATCTTACAGCTGATGTTCAATGCGGTGGATATCGTAGTGGTGGGAAGATTCAGCGGCAGTCGGGCACTGGCAGCTGTCGGCTCCACGACGGCACTCATCAATGTATTTACCAACCTGTTTATCGGAATCTCGCTGGGAACCAACGTCCTGGCAGCCAGATTCTACGGAGCAGGAAAATCAAAAGAAATGTCAGAAACCGTCCATACATCCATCACGCTGGCACTGATCACCGGTGTGGCGATGGCAGTGATCGGCCTGCTCTTTTCCCGCTGGTCCCTGGAAATCATGGAAACCCCGGACGATGTGATCGCACAGGCAACCTTATACATGAAAATTTATTTTCTGGGCATGCCATTTTTCATGCTGTATAACTACGGAGCCGCCATCCTGCGAGCCGTAGGGGATACCAAACGCCCGTTGTTCTACCTGATCATCTCAGGTGTGATCAACGCCATCCTGAATATGATCCTTGTCATCGTATTTCACATGGCAGTGGAAGGTGTCGCTATCGCGACGGTCATCTCCCAGCTGATCTCGTGCGTCCTGGTACTTCGGTGCCTGTACCGGTCAGAGGGAAGTTACCAGCTGCGATTCTCCAAACTGACCATGAAAAAAGCCTACCTGATGCAGATCTTCCAGGTAGGCGTCCCTGCAGGTATCCAGAGCACAGTCATTAACTTCTCAAATGCTCTGCTGCAGTCCTCGGTAAACTCCTTCGGTTCCGTAGCCATGGCAGGATACACGGCAGCCAACAACATCCTCGGCTTCCTCTACGTATCCATCAACGCCGTAACCCAGGCATGCATGAGCTTCACCAGCCAGAACTACGGCGTGGGAAAATACAAACGAATGGACAAAGTCCTGATCGACTGCCTGATCCTCTCGGTGATCGTTGGAGGCGTCCTCGGCTGCGGAGCTTACTTCTGCGGCTCCCCGATCCTCTCCATCTACACCGAAGACCCCGAAGTTATCAAAGCCGGCCTCGAGATCCTGTCCATCACAACCGTCCCCTACTTCCTCTGCGGAATCATGGATCTCTTCCCCGGCGCCCTGCGAGGCATGGGCTCCTCCACCGTCCCCATGATCCTCTCCGTAATCGGAACCGTAGGCACCAGAATCCTGTGGATCTTCGGAATTTTCCCGGATCACAGAACCCTCTACGTCCTCTTTATTTCTTACCCTGGCTCCTGGATCATCACCATCATCATGCAGGTGATCTGCTACTACTTCGTAAGAAAAAAGACCTACGCCAAAGCAGCCACCAAGGCGGTGTAGGAAGATCCAACCACCAAAAACGGAGCCACTGCCCCTCCCGGGCAGCGGCTCCGTTTCGTCCTTGAAAGTAAACACCCGAGCAGCGACAATCGCTTCGCCCGTGAAGCAACTAAAATTCCCTCGCCAAGATTTCTTCCTTCCTCTCCAACAACGAATCATCCCCCAAAAGCAGCCTTTCCACCTCTTCAAACCCAATCCTCTCAATCATAACCGCAAATCTCTCCCCCGCGATGCCTCTCTCCCGGAACAGCAAAATCGCCTTCTCGATCACATCCATCGCCTCATTCTTAGAGACAAACACCTTACTCAGCGCCCGTCCATGAGAAACCTTCTTCCCCCAGCGCCCGCCAATAAAAATCTTAAATCCATACGCCCCGTCTTTAATCGAATCAAACCGGCAGTTCCCCACACATCGCCCACAGTGAATACAAACATTCTCATCAATATGCAGTTTCTTATCGGATACCTTTGCAGCCCCCATCGGACAAACCGCCTCGACACTACATTTCTTGCACCCCTTACAAAGATCTGCCTCAAAATGAGGAATCCGCTGCCCGATAATTCCCAGATCATTCAGATTCGGTTTCACACAGTTATTCGGACATCCGCCAACCGCAATCTTAAACTTGTGCGGTAACTTCACATCATGATACCCCTCATAAAACCGCTTGTGAATCTCCTCCGAAATCGCGAACGAATCCAGCAGTCCGTACTGACAGGTCGTCCCCTTGCAGGAAACCACCGGACGAACCTTCGCGCCTGTGCCGCCAATCGACATACCGGCATCCTCTACAAACTTCTGAAACTCCTCCAGCTTCTCATAAGGAATCCCTTGTACCTCAACCGTCTGCCGTGTAGTAAATGTCAAAACTCCGTTACCAAACTTCTCCGCAGCATCCGCCATTGCCCTGTGCTGAGCAGCAGTAACCTTTCCATTTACCGTTAAAATCCGGGCGGAAAAATTATCCGTCCCCTTGTTATTTAAAAAACCAAGACCCTTCAGTCTCTTTTCTTCTTCTTTCGAAAGCGTCAATGATGACATAAGTTACGTTCTCCTTTATAAAAATAATGTGAATAAAATAAGCATTACCTCAGCACATCCCGTCCGACCTTCGCAAACCGTACGATCATTTCCCGTGTCAGGCTGAAATCCTCGTCCTCAAGCGTGATATCTTTCCGATCCATCCAGAGCCCGGTAGAAAGTTCCTCACGGTCAAGCGTAATCGAACCATCGCCGTCCAACTCCGCATAATACCCGATCAAAAGATCCGAAGCCATTCCCCAGGGCTGAGTTTTATAATAATGAAGATTTTTCACCTTCACGCCGACCTCTTCCATGACCTCCCGCATCACCGTTTCCTCGGCTGTCTCCCCGATTTCGGTAAAACCTGCGACCAGCGCATAGTTCGGGTTGTTCCGTCCGGCGTATTTGGTCAGAAGGATCCGTTCCCCGTCAATGACACCGACGATAATAGCCGGGCAGATCTTCGGGTAAATGTGATTCCCGCAGTGCGGGCAGGAGAGCATCCGCTCTTTCCGAGAAGGATCCGGAACGACAGGTGTTCCGCAGCGACCACAGAACCGGTTGTTCCGATACCAGTCATACAGGTGAAAAGCCGTCATCGCAGCAAAAATCTGGTGCTTCGGTTCCCGTCCACGGATTTCGCGAAGCGAGTGAAAATCATAATTTTCCGGAAGAGTCAGCTCTGTATCCATCAGAAGAAAACAGGAGACCTGATCCAGAGAAAACAGCCAGATCAGCGAAGCTGTGTCAGAAACCTGAGAAAAAACATCTTCCCACAGCGGAAAACGACAGTCATTTCCCGAGAGGTCTGCCAGAAGTTTCCGCTCACAAAAAGCAAAAATCAGATCCCCGGACTGCGGAGATTGTGGAGTAAATTCATTATAAAGATGATGTGGAGTAATATCCTGAATCATAAAAAAATCCTTTCTGAATCTGATAACAACATACTTTACTACTTTACCATGGAGGTAAATATCCTGCAAGAGAGAAGAAACGGCTATTCTGAAAAGAAATTTCAAAACAACCGTTTTTTGGGCTTAAAAGGGGTTACATACGGAACCGTGCAAGCACCTGCATCAGTTTATTTAACTCCAGCGGTTTTGCCAGATGTTCGTTCATCCCGGCTTTTTTCGAGGCGAGGACATCATCGGAGAAAGCATTGGCACTCATGGCGACAATCGGAATGGTCAGCGCATCCGGATGATCGCAGGAGCGGATCTTTGTGGCAGCTTCCAACCCGTCCATCACAGGCATCATAATATCCATGAGAATCAGATCAAATGTTTCCGGCGGTGAGGAGACAAATTTCTGATAACCTTCCAGTCCGTCGCACACCGCTGTAACGGTTGCCCCTGCATCCTCCAGCAGATACTGTGCAATCTCCCGATTTAACTCATTATCTTCGACAATCAGTATATGCATGCCGGAAATATCAGCAGCCGGCGGTTCATTTTCTGCCGGATTCTGTGATTTTGGAGAAGGATCCAGCTGGAAGGGAAGCGTGAAAATAAAGCGGCTTCCCACATTTTTCTCACTTTCCACACGGATCGTTCCGCCCAGGGAATCGACCAGCCGGTGGACGATAGACATACCGAGACCAGTTCCGTGGTAGGTCGTGCGCGCTCCCGGGTCTTCCTGAGAAAACGGCTCAAAAATATGTTCCAGATATTCCTGAGACATACCGATCCCGGTATCGGCGATTGTAAATTCATAGGATACCGAATCTTCAGTGGATGCAGCTGCACGGGCAGATACGGAAATCTTTCCTCCACGTTTGTTGTATTTGATCGCATTGCTCAGAATATTCGTAAAAATCTGGCGTACATGGAGTGGACTGCCGATCACATAGGGGCGGGTGATACTGCCGGCGGCGATCGGTTCAAAGGTCAGTTCCATTTTTGCCGCTTGAAATTCCAGGATCGTCCAGCAATCCTTCAATAATATACGCAGATCAAAAGGTGTTTTCTCCAGGATCAGCTCGCCGCTTTCCAGCTTGTTCATATCGAGTACATCGTTGATCAGTCCCAGCAGATGGGAGGCACATACACGTATCCTGGTGTGGCACTCCCGCAGTCTTTCCGGGCTGTCCGGATTCAGCTCTTCGATATCGAGAAGTCCCATGATGCCATTGATCGGTGTACGGATATCGTGCGACATGCGGCTCAGGAAATCCGATTTGGCTATATTTGCCCGGCGGGCTTCGTCAGCCGCCTGTACAAGTTCCTGCTGCCATGCCAGTTCTTTCTGCTTATATTCGTCAATAACCTGTGTCACATACAGGATCTGAGAAAAATCGGTGCCGTCCTCATATTCCGGGACAATGAAGGTAGCGCGCTTCCACAGACCGTCCTTGTCCGGGTATTCCCGGCTGACAAAGCGATTGTGTGTAAGTCGCTCCTGCAATGTGGATAAGTCGAAGAAATCCTGAAGTTTCGGTTGATAATCCTCCCGGACGTATTTTTTACAGATGCTGCCGATTTTTTCAGAAGCCACACCTTTGTCATCACTGAGCGGGAAAAGTGCGTTTGCTGTGGAAAGCTGCTCCATATAATCCTGCTTCAGATCGATTGTATAGATCGCATAGTAAATCTGGCTGGTTGCAGCTGTCAGGCTCTGATAACGCAGTTCACTTCGGATCGAGGCGGTAACATCCTGATGATACCCGCGGATCAGAAATCCGCCATCCGGATAGTTATGAAAAAATACACCGCCGCAGCGTACCCAGATCAGGCCACGGGCAGGATGGTTCCAGGTATAGGTGATCTCAGAATATCCGTCCCGGCGAACGATATCCACATTATCGAGGACCGCAGCCACATAGTTCGGGGAAATACCGGCAAACCAGACATCGTAACAGTCCTCCGGTGAGATGGACGGATGCACACCGAGCAGCTCACACATGGTACGGTCTGCATACATCCGCGGTGCTTTGCCGTGTTCCATCTCGATGGACCAGATTCCGATCTGTGCGCCGCCAAGGATATTTTCCATGTCACGTTTGTACTCCTGACGCGACTTTGCGGCAGCCATTTCCAGACGGATCCGTTCTTTTTTATAGTCATCGATAGCCATTCCCACGTGCTGTCCCAACAGATAAAGCATCCGCTCGATTAGACGGGAACGGCTCATTTCCGGATTGTCCAGTCCTACAAAACCGATCAGATGGTCATGAAGGGAGATCGGGAAAGCGATCAGCGTCCGGATATTCTGCATTTTCAGGAGTTCATATTCCTGTGGCATGCTTATCCGGACATCTTCCAGATGGTCGATCAGGATCGTCTCACCTTTCAGAAAAATTTCAATCCAGTGGGGCATCTCATCAAAAGTGATTCCCTTCAGATTATCAATCTGCGGAATGACACCGGGAGCGCACCATTCGTAGGTGTTGGTGGTGATATAATTATCGGTAATTTCAAAGACGTAAGAACGGTCTGCATGAACATACGCTCCAAGAGCACCGAGCATCTCCTGAATCCCGTCGGTGATGATCTCGGAACTGTTCAGCTTCGTGATCTGATCGATCATAAAACGCTCCGCAGCCAGTTCAGTTTTTAATATCTGATTTTCCTGTTCCAGAGTTCTCATATCGTATCCTCACTGTATGGGTATTTTCGTAATCATAAGTAGTTTCGAATTCTGCTCTTTAAAATGAGTATACATGACTTATCAGGAAAATACAACGCGAACTTGCGGCGATTTGTGGTGTAGGGTATACTAGAGCGTGTTTGAAAAATCATTCCTGCAATCTGCACGCCCCACTTTGCGGCATATTTTACCTTCATTCGGTTGACGTAGCCCGCTA
>ERZ838483.292-NODE-292-length-65375-cov-15.757563_pt1 | contig 65375 bp, 62 predicted proteins | sample MGYA00519939_ERZ838483 | MGnify/ENA primary metagenome ERZ838483 (study PRJEB31850, sample SAMEA3708836) | human gut metagenome | biome: human gut; feature: human-associated habitat; material: faeces | place: China | collected 2014 ...
AAAAAAGATTTTTGGTATGATTTACCCAAAGAGCTCATTGCACAGGAGCCCGCAGACCCCCGCGACTCTGCACGGCTGATGGTTCTGAGCCAGAAAGACGACAGCATCCAGCACCGGATCTTCCACGACCTGCCCGAATATCTGGAGCCGGGCGACCTGCTCGTCGTCAACAATTCCAAGGTCCTGCCTGCCCGCATCGTTGGCGTCAAGCAGCCCACCGGCGCTGTCTGTGAGCTGCTGCTCCTCCGTCAGGTCAAAGGCGACCAGTGGGAGTGCCTGGCAAAGCCCGGCAAGCGGATGCAGCCTGGCACCAAGGTCAGCTTTGGTGACGGCACCCTGACCGCTGTGGTGGATGAAACCATGGAGGATGGCAACAAGTACGTTACATTCTATTATGACACAGAGACCCTTTATGAAAAACTGGATGAGTTTGGCAAAATGCCGCTGCCGCCCTATATCACCAAACAGCTGGAAGACCAGAGCCAGTACCAGACGGTGTATGCCAAGGAGCTTGGCAGTGCCGCAGCGCCCACAGCCGGCCTGCATTTCACTCCGGAGCTGATGGACACCATCCGGGCCAAGGGGGTCGGCATTGCTGAAGTGACCCTCCATGTGGGTCTGGGCACATTCCGCCCCGTGATGGAAGACGAGATCACGGACCACAAGATGCACAGCGAATGGTACTCCATCAGCGAGGAAACCGCCCAGCGCATCCGGGAGACCAAGGCCGCCGGGCACCGCGTCATTGCGGTTGGAACTACCAGCTGCCGCACCCTGGAAGCCGTTGCCGCCAAGTATGGCGAGATCAAAGCCTGCAGCGGCAACACCTCCATCTTCCTGTACCCGGGTGTCAAGTTCAACTGCATCGACGGCCTCATCACCAACTTCCACCTGCCGGAGAGCACCCTCATCATGCTGGTGTCCGCGCTGTACGGCTACGAAAAGACCATGGCGGCCTATAAACTGGCCGTAGAAGAGAAATATCGTTTCTTTAGTTTTGGCGATGCCATGCTGATTCTGTAACAAAATTGAATCTGTAGAAATCAAAAACTCAAGAAACGTTTATATATTCTGCACACTGCCGCCCACCATGCGGCACAGGGAGCACGGCTGTTTTCCGTGCACAGAAAGGAAACGTTTATGCCTTCTTTGACGACCTACAAGCTCCTCAAGCAGGAGCACAATGCCCGGCGGGGCGAGTTTAAAACCGTGCACGGCACGGTGCAGACCCCGGCATTCCAGAATGTAGCCACGGCAGGCGCTATCAAGGGCGGCCTCTCCGCACAGGATCTGCGGGAGATCGGCACCCAGGTAATGCTTTGCAACACCTACCATCTGCATCTCCGCCCGGGCGATAAGCTGGTGGCTGAAATGGGCGGCCTGCACAAGTTTACCCGTTGGAACGGCCCCATCCTGACCGACAGCGGCGGATTCCAGGTGTTCAGCCTGGCCAAGCTCCGGAAGATCACCGAAGAGGGCGTGACGTTTGCCTCTCATCTGGACGGCCACCGCATCTTCATGGGCCCGGAAGAGAGTATGCAGATTCAGGCAAACCTCGGGTCTACCATTGCCATGGCCTTTGACGAGTGCGTGGAGAACCCAGCCCAGCACGATTATTCCAAAGCAAGCTGTGAGCGCACCGTGCGCTGGCTGGCACGCTGCCAGAAAGAACTGGCCCGCCTGAAGCACGAGGGCAAGGCAACCAATCCTGACCAGCTTCTGTTCGGCATCAACCAGGGCTGCACCTATGCGGACCTGCGTGTAGAGCATATGAAGCAGATTGCAGAAATGAATCTGGACGGTTATGCCATCGGCGGCCTGGCCGTGGGTGAGCCCACCGAGGTCATGTACGAGATGATCAGCGAAGTAGAGCCCTATATGCCCAAGGATAAGATCCGTTACCTGATGGGCGTTGGCACCCCAGGCAACATCATTGAGGCGGTTGCCCGTGGTGTCGATCTGTTTGACTGCGTGATGCCCAGCCGGAATGCCCGCCACGGCCACCTGAACACCTGGGGCGGCATCATCAACATCAAAAATGCCAAGTACGAGCGGGATGAGCGCCCCATTGACCCCACCTGCGGCTGCCCGGCCTGCCGCAACTATTCCCGCGCCTATATTCGCCACCTGTTCAAGGCGGAGGAGCTGCTGGGAATGCGTCTGGCAGTCATGCATAACCTGTGGTTCTACAACCATCTGATGGAGCGGATCCGCGATGAACTGGACGCTGGCACGTTTACGGCTTTCCACGACCGCTATGTCAAACTGCTTGATACAAGAATTTGAGCAATTCCCCTTGCAACGGGGCGAATAAACGTATATAATATTCCTATATGAATTTGAGAGGAGATTTTTCCCGATGAATTTTCTGACCACTACCACCGAAAGCTATATCAGCCTCTTCTTCACGCTGGCGCTGATGCTCGTCCTGCTGTATTTCATGATCTATCGTCCCCAGAAGAAGCAGGAGAAGAAAGACGCCGCCATGCGTGCTGCTCTGGAAATTGGCGATCAGGTCACTACCATCGGCGGCATTGTCGGCCGCGTGGTTGCCATCAAGGACGACACGTTCGTTCTGGAGACTGGCGCTGACCGTGTGAAGATCCGCTTCATCAAGAATGCCATCAGCTCCGTCGAGAAGCTGAACATGGACAACGCTGCTTCCTCCAAGAAGTAATTTTTCAGCCTGCAAGAATTTTTTACGCGCCTTTCTGCATACAGTAAGTGCAGGGAGGCGCGTTTTTATGTCTGGCAATGGTAATTCTCCGGCAAAATTCCCGGCGGGCCGGGCGCTGGTCTCATTTGGCGCAGGCTGCTGTGTCACCGGGGCCTGTATGGCGGGCCTCGCCGCATTGATGGCACAGCAGGGCCTTTCGCAGGATGCGGCCTGGCCCATGGCGACCTGTGCGGTCAGTGCGGGCAGCCTGTTCAGCGGCTGGCTGATGGCTTTCTGGCAGAAAAGCCGCGGGCTGCTCTGTGGGGTAGTGCAGGGGGCTCTATTCGTTTTTCTGCTGCTTTGCTTCGGTCTGCTTTCCGGCAGTCCTTTGCAGGAAATGCAGCTGGTCCGGTTCGGGGTCACGCTGCTGTTCGGCTGCATCGGCGGCGTCCTCGGGATGCTGCGCTCGGAGCGGAAACGCAGAGTCTGAGCTTTTCCTGAAAATCGGGTGCATCGCTTCGGTGCACCTGCTTTTATCTTTCAAAGGAGGGACAGCCCTTATGTGGGTTTATCAGGAACCTGAAATACAACCAATCGAAAAAGGCCCCATAACACCACCTCCATCACTGCCACCCGTTCCGGAACAAGAACCGCTGCCCGCTATCGTCCAAAGCACACCGGAAACAACGGTTCCACACATTCCAGAAACAGAAGTGCTTTCCAGAACGGCTCCCGCGTCCCACAGAGAGCGTTCTGCACCTCATCAGGGATGCGTGCTTCTTGCGGGTTCTTACCTCTCAGGAGCCTTTACAGCGGGAATTCTGCAGGCGCTTCTGGATACAGAAGAGATGGACATGCTTTCCTATTACCTGCGCTGTTGGCGCGGCCTGTTTGCTGTCCAGAGCGCTTCACAGATTGCACAGCTGTTCGGCACCGAACTGCTTACGATTTTGGGAGTCCTCTGCGTTCTGTTGCTGTTGGGGTTATCCGCCATCGGGCCTGTGCCCATCTATCTTTTTACCATGCTGTATGGCGCTGGAGCAGGGCTATTGACATTCCAGCTGTTTTCCGGCATACCACTTCCGCAGGCGTTGTTCTTTCTTTTTATTTCCGGCATCCCGGAGGCACTGGCTGCAGGTGCACTTTGCTGGTTTGGCTCCTGCGCGCTGGAAGTCAGCGGAAGACTCCATGCTTTTTCTCTTGGGCGGGGGAGGAGCCCATCTGCCCATGCCCAGCTGCTATTGGGACAATTTGCACTGACCGCCGCAGCAATGCTTCCGCTCTGCGGAGCCGCTACCTGTCTTGCTTATTTGGGCAGTCAGCTGGCCGCATTTCCGTAACGGTTCCTTGCGGGCACCGGCGCAATGTGGTATGATAAATGCAAAGTATCTCGAATGAAATCACAGGAGTCTTCTTATGAAAGAACCGAAGTTGAAAACGGTATATGTCTGTTCCAACTGCGGGGAGACAAGCCCCCGCTGGATGGGGCGCTGCCCCAGCTGCGGCAGCTGGAATACCATGAACGAAGATGTGGTTGCTGAAACACCCAAAGCCGGGCTTTCCGGCGGAAAAAGCGCCGCACCTGCCCGGCAGGAGGGTGTCACCTCGCTGACGGCAAAGCGGCTGGCGGATATCAGCACAACGGAAGAGAAAAGCCGTATCCTGACCGGCATTTCAGAGCTTGATCGGGTGCTGGGCGGCGGTATCGTACTGGGCGGCGTGGTTCTGCTGAGTGGTGAGCCGGGTGTCGGCAAGTCCACCATGCTGCTGCAGCTCTGCGGTGCCATCTCCAACCAGCACACCGTGCTGTATATTACCGGCGAGGAATCCGTGCGCCAAGTCAAACTGCGGGCAGCCCGCCTGAAAGTACCCCAGGAAAATATTTATCTCGCCGCAGAAAACGACGTGGATGAGATCTGCGGCCTGATCGAGAAAGAAAAGCCGGAATTGGTCGTCATCGACTCCATTCAAACCATGCGTTGCATGGATATCTCTTCTTCTTCCGGCACGGTCAGCCAGGTAAAAGAGAGTGCCGCCCGGCTGCTGGCGGTGGCCAAAAAGCAGGAGATTCCCATGTTCATCGTTGGCCACGTCAACAAGGACGGTGCCATTGCAGGCCCTAAAGTCATGGAGCACATTGTGGATACCGTACTCTACTTTGAGGGAGACAAGATGCTCCCGTACCGTATCCTGCGGGCAGCCAAAAACCGTTATGGCTCTACCAATGAGCTCGGCATGTTTGATATGACCGGGCAGGGGCTGGAAGAGATCGAAAACCCCTCGCAGATGCTGCTGGAGGGCCGTCCGCTGGGCGTTTCCGGCAACTGTGTAGCATGTACCATGGAGGGCAGCCGCCCCATCCTGAGCGAGATTCAAGCCCTTGCCACCAAAACAAATTTTCCGGCTCCGCGCCGTGCCTGCAGCGGCTACGACTATAACCGCATGAATCTGCTGATCGCCGTGCTGGAAAAACGTGCCGGGTATTTCTTCGGCAATCTGGACGTTTATATCAACATCGTAGGCGGCATTGCCCTGCGGGACACTGCCTGCGACCTGGCTGTCTGTCTAAGCATGGTATCGTCTCTGCTGGACTGCCCGGTCAGCGATAAGCTGATTGCCATTGGGGAAGTCGGACTCGGCGGTGAGGTTCGCAGTGTTCCCAATCTCGAACAGCGTCTGCGGGAAGCAGAACGCATCGGTTTTGAGCGGGCTGTCATCCCAAAGCACAGTCTGGCTCACCTGAACGCCGCTGATTATCCCGGCATGAAACTGGTTGGTGCCGCTTATATCTCGGATGCCATCCATGCACTGAAATCTGACCGCTTATAAAAGAGGAAGCCAATGTCCATTTATCTGAACGAAAAGAACCCCGAAAAGCACAAACCTTTCGATGATGCCTCGCAGGATATCGTGGAGTATGTGCGGTATCTGGAAGTCATTGCAGGCAAAAGCCCCCATACGGCATTCAATTATTATTGTGATCTGCGCAATTTCAGCCGCTTTATGAAGCGCCGCCGCGCACTTGTCCCGGAAGACGCTGAGATCAAAGAAATTGACCCAAAGGGGTTGGATACCACTTTCTGGGCCAGCGTGGCCAAAGAAGATATTTACGAATATCTGTATTTTTTAAACCGGGAATGCGGAAACAAAAAGTCTTCTACCGCCCGGCGGCTGGCCAGTCTGCACGGCTTCTATGATTACCTTGTCAATCAGGTCAACAAGATCACACAGGACCCCACAGCAGCCATCCGCCCACCAAAACAGGATAAAGTTTTGCCCAAATATCTGACAGCAGAACAGTCCATGGACCTGTTGGAAAGCACCCAGACCCAGAGCGATTTCCCGGAGCGGGATTACTGCATGACTGTTCTATTTTTGAACTGCGGAATGCGTCTGGCCGAGCTTGTCGGGATGGATCTGGATGACATTGATCTGGAGCAGCGTCAGATCCGGCTTTTCGGCAAGGGCCATAAAGAGCGGATGGTCTACTTGAATGATGCCTGCATTGAGGCCTTGCAGCTCTATTTAAGCAAGCGCAATACAATGGAGGGCCTGAGCCCCAAAGAACGTGCCGTGTTCATCACCCGGCGGCGCAAAGAACGCATCTCCAACCGCAGGGTAGAGCAGCTCATCACCGGAGCCATGAAAGCGGCCGGGCTCAAGGGCTTTTCCACCCATAAATTGCGCCATACTGCTGCCACGCTGATGTATCAGACCGGGAATGTGGATATTCTGACCCTCAAGCAGCTTTTGGGCCATAGCAGTGTTGGCACTACTCAAATTTACACGCATCTACAAGAATTTCAGGTGCGTGCCGCCATTGAGCAGAATCCGCTCGGCAATGTGGAGCCGAAAAAGAAAGCGTTGGATACAACAGAAGCAAAAACAGGGGAGAACAGGGAAACTTTGCCTCCAGAAGAAGACTCTGCAGAGATGCCCTCCGGCCCAATGGAAGCCTTTGACGGAGCCGCGCAGGACGGTTTCCGGGTGGATGTTTCCGGGATGCTGGATAAACCGGAGAATGACTGAACCCATGGTCCAACACCAACAAAGACCATGTTAGCGGGTTTACCAGGACGGCTTGAAAAATAAGCGGTTTCCAAAGCAGCAAACTCAAATCCGGCAATCATGTGTCCGTAATAAAAATTTAAGATACAAGTATTTAATACTTGTATTAAATAGACGAAAAGCGTTCCAACGGAAAGCCACTGCAAGCCGATGGAACGCTTTTTGATTTAGCTGCAATATAAGAATCAAAAGCAAACACGAACAGCAGCCGGAGAAAATAAAACCAGATAAAAATAAACGCATGAAACAGGTGTAAAACACAACAACACGCAAATGCACACCAAGCAGACTGAACTGGCGAAAACTGGACGCTGGAGCCTGAAAGGCCCAAAACCCGGAAAAGAGGCATTTTTCACTCCCCTTATTTTCATATAACGTGCATTATACGAAACTTTATCAAACAAAAATAGGGCACTCCTCTCTCTTCTTCTGTATCTCAGCTTCAAAAGTCTGGCTGTGTTTCTAAAATAAATTCAATACAGCATCTTCCGTTTTGCGATAATAAAAAATCCCACGACAGTTTTGCAGTACAGCAATTTGTCCTGGGACTCATGTTTGGTTTTATTTATCCGTTGTGCCGGGTTTCAAATGCTTCCGGTAAAGGCTCTGTATCAAAATAGGCACAGATGGCTTCATAGTAGGCCCGTGCAGTTTTCTTGCAGCCTGTTTCACTGCCAAACTGCGCCACGTCTTCCTCGCTGGTCACAAAGCACTGTTCTGCCAAGACGGCCGGACAATCAACATCTTCCAGCAATGTAAAGCTCCGTTCTTCCCGTACCTCGGTGTGGTTCGATTCCACCAGCTGTTTCGCCTCGCCCTGATAATAAATGTACCGGATGCCGCCATGGCCGCGCAGCGTTGCTCCCGCCTGCTGCATTTTTTCGGCCAGCTGTCTGGCAAAGTAATAGCTTTCTTTGTGCCAGGTTCTTCCAGGAACAGACGGATAGCACTCAAATCCGGAAGCAGTCGAACCCTCCGGCGCAGAGTTTCCATGAATGGATAACATCAGGTCTGGATTTTGCGCATGGATGGCCGCAGCCCGTTCGCTGGGCTTGGCTGTTACATCGTAGCTTTCACGGGATATCAGCGGAATATAGTTTGAGTCCGCTTCCAGCCATGCCAGCAGATCCTGCGCTGTTTGAGCTGTCATTTTGCTTTCGGTCACAATGCCCTGTGCGCCCGGGTCTGATCCTCCATGGCCCGCATCTACAGCGATCCGGTACGGCGGGTCACCAACCACTGGGCGGAAGTCTTCTTCCTCCCCTGCCTCACGGTTCAGTTTTGGGCCTGCTGCTTTCCAGAGGAAAAACGCCGCGCTGAAACAGAGCAGACAAACCAGAAGCGAAACGACCGTCCCAATGGAAAGACCCTTGCGGTTCTTCTTCCGCCTGTGCGGAGCGGCATGTTTTGAACGTCCTGCCATCGCCGGTCACTTGAGCTCTACTACAGTCACACCGCTTTCACCCTCACCATAGCGGCCCAGGCGGAAGCTCTTGACCATCCGGTTGCCGCGCAGGTGCTTGTGGATGGCTGTGCGCAGCGCACCGGTACCGTTGCCATGGATCAGATAAACAACGGTCTGGCCGTTCAGAATCGCGCGGTCGATGAACGAATCCACTTCCGGCAGCGCTTCGTCCACGGTCAGGCCCAGCAGATTGCATTCCATTTTTGCGGTGCGCTGTACCCGCTCGACCCGGCCATTGGGGCGGTTGGCATCGCCCGTCAGGCGCGAGTAACGCTGCTGAGCTTTGGTCATAGGCTTTGCCTCCTTGACCAATTTTTCCGGCTGCTTCAGACCCTTGAGCGGCACTTTCGTTTTAATGATACCGGCACGGACCAGCACATCGCTGTTCTTGTCCGGCAGCGCCAGCACGGTTGCCAGCTGATTCAGCTCTGCAATGCAGACCTCCTGTCCTACCTTGACCTCTTTCAGCGGCACAAACTCCTTGACAGGATTGTGCACCACCTCAGAGCCGACCAGCAGCTTTTCCGATTCTTTTTTAGCGATTTCCCGGGCACGCTGGGCTTTCTGCTGGGTGCTCATCCGCTCATCTTTCTGAATCTGGCGCAGCTCGTCGGTCAGGGCGTAGGCTTTGCTTTCCACGTCCTGTGCCAGTCTGCGGGCTTTGGCACGGGCTGCTTCCAGCTCGTTTTCGCCCTGCTGGATCAGCTCATCGCGTTTTTTGCGGGCGGCGTCCAGCTGGTGGGCAGCCTCATTTTTCAGCTCCTCCACCTCATTCTGGCTTTCTTTGAGCTGGAGCTTCAAATCGTCCAGCTGGCCCAGAACGGCATCCAGACGCTTATCCTCCGCCGAAAGATGCTGCTGTGCAGCTTCAATGACCCGCTCCGGGATGCCCAGCTTTTCACTGATGAGGAACGCGTTGGATTTGCCCGGCACGCCAACGCTCAGTTTATAGGTGGGGCGCAGCGTTTCCAGATCAAACTCGCAGCTTGCATTGACAACGCCTTTCGTTTCCAGCGCAAAGACCTTGAGCTCTGCATAGTGGGTGGTAGCCATCAGGAGCACACCACGGCGGCGCAGCTCTTCAATGATGGCCACTGCCAACGCGGCACCCTCGGCCGGATCTGTACCGGCACCCAGCTCATCCAGCAGGACCAGCGTGTGAGGCATGGCCAGCTCCAGAATGCCGGTGATTTTTTTCATGTGGCCAGAGAATGTGGAAAGGCTCTGCTCAATGCTCTGCTCATCGCCAATGTCCACAAGGAACTCATCAAAAACACAGACCTCGCTCCGCTCATCAGCCGGGATAAGGAAGCCGCACTGCGCCATGGCACACAAAAGGCCTGCTGTTTTCAGCGTGACCGTCTTACCGCCCGTATTGGGGCCGGTAATGATGAGCGAATCATACTCCTTACCCAGCGCAATGTCCACCGGGACACATTTTTTCGGGTCAATGAGCGGGTGCCGCGCCCGGACAAGGGAGAATGACGTATCCGTACGGACAGCCGGTTTAAAGGCTTTCATATCCAGCGCCAGGCGGGCCTTTGCCAGCAGAACGTCAATGTCTAACATTGCCTGATAGCTGTACTGGAACTGCGGCTCAATGGCCGCCACCTGGGCCGTAAAGGCCACCAGAATGCGCTCGATTTCCTGTGCTTCCTGGGCACGGTACTGCAAAATGCGGGCGTTGGCTTCCACGACTGCCTGCGGCTCCACAAAGACAGTTGCACCTGTGGACGAAACATCGTGGATAACGCCGCTGACCTCGCCGCGGTACTCGCTCTTGACCGGGACAACGTAGCGGCCATTGCGCATGGAAACCACGCTCTCCTGCAGGTATTTAGAAGTATCCATGTTGCGGACCATGCTTTCCAGCCGGTCACGGATGCTGTTTTCGGTTGCACGGATCTTCTTGCGCAGCTCGTTCAAGGTGCGGGAAGCCGTATCCGCCATCGCATCCGGAGCCAGAATGGCACTGGAGATCTGCTGTTCCAGGCCTGGTTCCGGGGCCAGCGCATAGAACAGGTCATCGGTCGGCAGTGCGTCATGGTCCGAGGAGCCGTACCAGCTGCTCAGATTCTGGAAATTACGCAGTGCACCTGCCACCATCAGCAGTTCGCCCATGGAGAGCACGCCGCCCTTGACCGCACGCGTGGTCAGCTGGCTGACACCCTCTACCCCACCAAACCGGGGCGAACCGTTTTTGATGAGCAGGGTGTTGATCGCATCCGTCTGCTCCAATGCATAGCGAACCTCATCCGGGTCACACTGGGGCTCCAGTTCCAGCATTTTTTCCCGGGCTTCCTTGCACACACAGCCCTCCGCCGCCCGTGCAATGATCTTGTCAAGCTCCAGTGTTTTTAAATAGCTTGTTTCCATAGTAGATTCCTTTGTTTATGGTAATACCGATTTTAAAAAGTCGTAACTCTTCAACGGTTTGTCCAGATGGGTCAGGGCATACTGCTCCGCTGCAATGGCAAGCTTTGCAAGGCTCCCGACCGAAATTTTAAATGCAAAAATTTTCTTGTCTTCCACAAGGCAGATATGCCGCAGGGCAAACAATGCCCCGGCATCCAGATTGCAGGTCTTCCCTGCTTTCTGTGCACAGGCGGCACAAAGCAGACAGCCCTCCTGCGGGTCCAGATAAAAGGCCGGGCCGTCGTAAGTGCCGCAGCCCCTGCAATATACCAGCTGCGGCAAAAAGCCGCACTCGCTCATGGTGCGCAGCTCAAACACGGCCTTGATGACCCGGAGGTCTGCTTTTTTCTCGCTGAGCATATAAAGGCAGTTGAGCAGCAGCCGCAGCTCTTTTTCCGCTTCTTCTCCCGTTGGGGAAAGGGCTGCGGCCATCTCAGCCATATACATGGCAAGACTCATTCCCTCAATGCTGGAAGCGATGCCGTGGAAAACGTTTTTACTTTCCGCTTCCCGGACAGTGTACATATTCCGGCCCGGCAGCAGCACAAATTCTGAGTAGCAAAAAAGCCCGCAGGCGCTGAACAATTTGTTTTTCAGCCGCAGGCTGCTCTGTGCCGAGGCGGAGATGACCCCCAGCCCCGGCGTTAAAATTGTGATGATCCGGTCCGATTCTTTGTATCGGGTCTCTTTGAGGACAAGTCCCGGCGTTACAATGGGTTCCATTGGCAGGTCCTCCTCCCAAAGCAAAACTTTCTCAGCGGTTGTTCGGGTTCTGCTTGAAGCCGAAGTTGTTCAGCAGAAATTCATTGTCCCGCCAATCGGCCTTGACCTTGACCCAGCACTGCAGGTTGACCCGGCAGCCAAGAAATTCCTCGCAGTCGGCACGGGCCGCACTGGCGATTTTTTTCAGCATGGCACCGCCCTTGCCAATGACCATGCCCTTGTGGCTCTCCCGCTCGCAGTAAATATTGACGTCAATGTCCACAAGGTCGGTACCCGGGCGTTCTTTGAACCGCTCGACCACCACGGCAATGCCATGCGGGATCTCGTCCCGCATAAACAGCAGCGCTTTCTCGCGGATGACCTCTGCCACCAGCTCTTTTTCCGGCATGTCCGTATAAGCATCGTCATCAAAGTAGTGAGGACCCTCCACCGCGTAACGGCTCAGGGCATCAAACAGCTCCTCACAGTGGTCATTCTGCCGGACGCTGACCGTATAAATATCGTCAAACACCCCCAGGTCTTTCAGCTCGGCCTTGCGGGCCTCCAGATCTTCCGGTGCCTTGACGAGATCGGTCTTATTGATCACGGCAATGGCAGGGCCGCCGCTCTTTTTCAGCGCCTCCACCAGCACCATTTCCGGCTCATTGAGGGCACCGTAGGGCTCAAACAGCATCATGGACACATCCACATCCGCGATGGAATCGCTGGCAGTCTTGTCCATCCGCTTGCCCAGCTTATTGTGTGCCTTGTGCACGCCAGGGGTATCCAGCAGGACATACTGCAGCGGGCCGCGGGTGATAACACCCGTAATGCGGGTGCGGGTGGTCTGGGGCTTAGAGGTTACAATGGCCACTTTCTCCCCTACCAGCAGGTTGGTCAGGCTGGATTTGCCCACATTGGGGCGGCCAATGACCGCCACAAAGACGGACGAAGTATCATAATGTCCCTGGATGGGTGTTTCCTTTTTCAAAATAGCACTCCTGTCTTATTTTGCATTATTCCGTATAGCTGACGGTGCGGGGCAGGCCCAGCTGGGTCAGGACAGCTTCCTCTTTTTCCCGCATCCGCATCGCTTCCAAGCCGCCGTTCTCATGGTCATAGCCCAGCAGATGCAGCATGGAATGTACCGTCAGGAATGCCACTTCGCGCTGCAGCGGGTGGCCGTACAGTGTTGCCTGCTCCTGTGCACGCTCCATGCTGATGACGATATCGCCCAGCATCTTGCAGCCGTTGTTCTCATCCACATCGTAGACGCCGTTCTCGCCCAGAGGGAAGCTGAGAACATCCGTAGGCATGGGCTTGTTGCGATACTGGTTGTTCAGCTCTGCAATGGCAGCGTTGTCCACAAACGTGACGCTGATCTCTGCCGGGGCATCAAAGTGCTCGTACTCCAGCACAGCGTTGCAGGCACGGCGGATCAAAATTCGGAGGCCAGAGGGCACCTTGACTGCTTTTTGAGAATTTGTGATTAAAACTTTATTGGACATAACTCGTCCTCTCCTTTCTTTTTATGCTGCCTTTTTTGAGAGGCAAACGCTCAGCGCTTTGCTGGATGTGCTGCCGCCTCATAGGCTTTGATGATCTCCTGTACCAGACGATGGCGCACGACATCTTTTTCTGTAAAATAACATTGCGCAATGCCGCCCACGCCTTTCAGCACCTGCAGCGCGTCCACAAGGCCGCTGCGGGTCCGGTCCGGCAGGTCGATCTGAGTTACATCGCCGGTGACCACCACCTTGGAACCCACACCCATACGGGTCAGAAACATCTTCATCTGCTCCGGAGTGGTGTTCTGTGCCTCATCCAGAATGATGAACGAATCATCCAGCGTCCGGCCGCGCATATAGGCCAGCGGGGCTACTTCAATGATCTGTTTTTCTACCAGACGTTCATAAGTCTCTGCGCCCAGCATATCAAACAGGCCATCATACAGCGGGCGGAGGTATGGATCTACCTTTTGCTGCAGATCGCCGGGCAGGAACCCCAGTTTCTCACCGGCTTCCACGGCAGGGCGGGTCAGCACGATGCGGGAGACGTCCTTTGCTTTGAACGCCTTGACGGCCATGGCAACAGCCAGATAAGTTTTGCCGGTACCCGCCGGGCCAACGCCGAATGTAATGGCATTCTTCCGGATGGCATTCAGGTATTCTTTCTGTCCAAGCGTCTTGGGGCGGATAGGGCGGCCCTTAACGGTAACGGTGACAAAATCTTCCGTCAGCTCCTTGACCCGCTTTTCCTCCCCATCGTGGGCGAGGCTCAGGCAGTAGCGGACGGTCTGATCTTCCAGCGGCGTATGGTTTTCAATCAGGAGCAGCATCCCCTCCACCGCCCGGGTCGCTGCCGCAACATTGGCTGCCTCGCCCGAAAGGCGAAGCATCGTACCGCGGCAGACTGCCGTAACGGAGAATTCCTTTTCCAAAAGACGAATGTTTCGGTCGCAGTTTCCAAAGACAGCGGCTGCAATCTCCACGCTATCCAGTTCAATGCTTTTTTCTGCCATGTGGCTCCTCCTGAAGAATCTTCTCGTACTCCATCCTTATTGTACCACCAAAACTTCATTTAGAAAACTATGAAAATTGCACAAAATATTCAGACCCATTCCATCGGTTTTTCCATATAGCTATTTGCGGGGGACACTCTGCATGAGACAGCGTAAAATTTGCGCGCCATCCAACGGTGGAATGGGCAGTAAGTTAAAAGCCCCTGTCAACAAATTTGCCGCAAAAAAGGCACTCCACCAGATGGTAGCCCGCCGGGAAAGGCAGAAAGCAGCCCAAACCGCCAGCAAAATGTTCACCCCGGGCCCGGCAGCGGCCAGTAAAAGCTGCTTGTTTGCCGAAAAGTGCTCTTTCCTTGTCTTCATACAAAATCCCGTCATGGTCACTTCAATGTGTGGAAACCGATGGCGCAGAAAAAGATAAGCCATCATGTGCCCCATCTCGTGGAGAACTGCTGCCAACAGCCCAACGCGCAGAAATCCGCTTGCGTCAAAATAAAGCAAAACTGCTAAGGCTCCGCACAGAATAAGCGGGTCTTGAAAAGAAATCTTCCCGATACGGAAACGTTGTTTCATAAGAAATTAAATATCCCGGCTGGGTCATAGCGGATGCCGTTGCAAAGCCATTCCAGGTGGAGATGTGCCCCGGTGGCCCGTCCGGTCTGCCCAACTGTCCCAATCGGCTCGCCTGCTTTGACGACTTCCCCCGTCCGGACATAAAGATACTGCATGTGAGCATAAAGCGTTTCTTCTCCCTTCGCATGAGAAAGGCGCAGGTAATTGCCATAACTCTGGCTGTGGCGTGCCGCTGCAACAATGCCGTCCGCCCCCGCCAGAACGATGGTTCCGGAGGCACAGGCAAGGTCTACCCCTTTATGAAATGCTTCTTTTCCGGTAAGCGGGTCTTTCCGCCACCCATATTCCTCTGAGATACGCCAGGCCGTCGTTCCCAGAGGAAACTGATACTGCTCCTTTGTGACTTTTGTACGGAGGGAGCACCCCGCCGGGGGCGTGTTCAATGCACGGGCGGAAACACAGCATGCCATCATCAGACAGGCCACCAACATACACAAACAAACAGCCACTTGACAACCGGAATGGCGATTCCGAATCCATTTTCTCCGCATCTTTTCCCTCCATCGTTGCTTCCCGCTATCAGAAAAGATATGCACACCCTCCTGCCGAAAGAACAAAAATACCGCCAGCCCTTTCGGCCAGCGGCATTCAGCAAAAGTTTATCCTCTCTTATTTTCCAAAGATACTGAAGATACGAGAAAGCAGCCCCTGCTTCTTCGGTTTGGATTCTGTGATCACAATGGGCATTTCTTCTATTGGCTTTGTGGTCGCAGGTGCAGTTTTTTCCCGCGGTGGTTCAATCGGTGTAAACACAGCTTTCGGTGCCTCGCGCACAGGCTCCTGGTGTGTTTTGATATTCGATGTTTCCGCAGAGGCGGGCGTCTTCTTCGGGGGTGGTGCAGCTTTCCCCCAATCGTCTTTCAGAAGCTCATACATTCCCATCTGACCGTTGACGATTGGCTCACCCGGAGCGGGTTTCACTTTCTGGTAACTTCCATCGGCCCGCATCTCCCGGGCGTTGACATTATCATGAAGCTGCAGCTGTAAGATCCTGCTGAGTTTTTCCACCAGAACAGGGTCTTCGATCCGCACACCGACTTCCACACGGCACTCCGTGTTGCGTGTGAGGAAATCACCAGACGCAATATAAATGCGGGTCTTCTGTCCATCATAGAAGCTGTAAATGCGGCCATGTTCCAGATATCGGCCCACCAGACTGCGGATGTGCAGGTTTTCGGTCTTGCCGGGCACCTCTGCGCGGACACAGCAGATCCCACGGACGATCATATCAATGCGGACACCGGCGCAGCTGGCTTCCTGCAACTTGAGAATGATATCGCGGTCCGAGATGGAGTTGTTTTTCAGGATCATTGACGCCGGACGGCCCAGCCGTGCTGCGGTGATGACATGATCCATCTCGTCCAGCAACACGCTCTTGAACCGCAGCGGGGCCACCAGCATCTTTTCGCTGGTTTCGGTCAGCTTCTGAACGGCAAGATTCTGGAAGACATTGGAGGCTTCTTCACCGATCTCCGGGTCTGCCGTAATGAACGAGTAATCCGTATAGAGTTCACTGGTTTTTTCGTTGTAGTTCCCAGTGCCGATCTGGGTGATGTAGGCATAGCCATCCTGATTCTTTTTGGTAATGAGGGTCAGCTTGGAGTGGACCTTGTAATCATCAAAGCCATAAATGACAGTACAGCCTGCCTCTTCCAGCTGCTTGGACCAGTCGATATTGTTCTGCTCGTCAAAGCGGGCACGCAGCTCCACAAGAGCAACCACTTCCTTGCCGTTTTCGGCGGCTTCCATCAGCGCCTGCACGATCTGCGATTCCCGCGCCATCCGGTAGAGCGTCATCTTGATGGAAATGACCTCCGGGTCCTGTGCCGCCTTTTTCAGCATAGTAATAAAAGGCCGGATGGACTGATACGGATAGCTGAGGAGCACATCGTGCTTTTCCACTTCTGCAGCCAGGTCATAATCCGGCGGCGGAAGCATGGGACGGGCCGCCGGGTAGAACAGCTCCGGGTGGCCATCGGCTTCCATGCGGGAAGTCAGCTTATAAAAGAAACTCAGATCCAGAGGGCTGTTCTGCGCAAACACCCGCTTGTGGCTCAGTTCCAGACGGCTGCAGAGAATGCGTACCACTTCCTGCGGGGCCGTCGGCGTGACCTGCAGGCGGACAGCGGCCAGTTTGCGGCGGCGCTTGAGCAGGTCGGCCATGATCTCGCGGTAATCAATGTCATGGTCCATCATGCCCTCTTTGACGTCGATGTCCGCATTGCGAGTCACACGGAAAAGGCATTTTTCCTGAATGGTTTCCTTGCCGAAGATCATGGAGGCGTAATGCAACACCAGCTCTTCCACCAGAGCAAACAGAGTCCGGCCATCTTTCTTAACAATGTGCATCCGCTCCATCTGGCTGGAAATGGGCACGATGCCAAGGCTCTGCTCATTGGAGTGCTTCTCCTTGAGCAGAACGCCCAGATAGATCTCTTTATTGCGCAGGAACGGGAACGGGTGGCGGTTATCGACCACCTGCGGGCTCAGAATCGGAAACAGCTCGCTCTGGAAATACTTTTTCCAGAAATGCTCTTCTTCCTTGCTCAGGTGGTCAAAATCCACTTTCTGGTAGCCGCAGGCCGCCAAATTTTCCAGTGCACGGGCATAGTATTTATCGCATTCTTCCTGCAGCTGGGCCGTTTTGGGCATAATGGCCGTCAGTTGCTCCTCGGAGGTCATATTCGTCTTGTTTTCCCGCTTTTCCTTTTTGCCTCGCATCAGGTTGGCCCGCTCCTGCAGAGAGCCAACGCGCACCATGAAAAACTCATCCAGGTTGGAGCCGTAAATGGCCAAAAACTTTACCTGCTCGGCCAACGGGACATTTTTGTCCTTGCCAAGGACCAGGACCCGGCGGTTAAAATCCAACCAGCTCAGTTCCCGGTTGATAAAGATGTTCTCCTCATTCATGTTGTTTCCCCTTTTCTCCAGCAGCGGCGGCTGCCGTTATCAACTAACATATGCAAGGTTTTGCCAGGACTCCACGATCCGGGAGGTAATCCCCGGAACATAGACCGCATCTTCCACATGCCGGAATGCACCGTTCTGCCGCCGGTAGTCCAGGATCGCCCGCGCCTTTTTCTCCCCGATGCCGGGCAGAGTGCAGAGCGCGTCCAGCCCGGCTGTATTCAAATCGACCCGGGCGGCCTGGATCATCGGTTCGGGCTTGGCTGTTTGCCCTGTGTGCCCCTTGAGCGGGACTGCAAACCAGAACACCAGCGCGGCACAGGCCGCCGCGGTAAGAAGCGTGAGCAAAACAAAGCGCTTTTCTTTCTGTGTGGAAGTGTGTTCTTTCATTGTAGTATAAACCTCCCAAAAAAGAAAGTCCCCTGCGGAAAATTTGCAGGAGACTTTACTTGAATTTTACGCCGTTGCCTCTGCGCCGCGCACAAGATTGTACAGATATTCTGCTGCCGCACCCGTATCATGGTCTGTCAGCGTCGTCTGCGCTGCCGCAAGGCGAAGTTCTGCCGCAGCGTCGGCCGGGACCACACTGTGGCCCGCCAGACGCATCAGCTCCAGCATCTGGGTGCAGTTGGCTACGACGGTCAATTCCTCAGCTGCACAGCCAACAGGCGGGCAGACCGCATTGAACATTGCCGTCCCCGAAACAGCACCCGGAGTCAACACCAGCAGATCCGGCGCGACACGCTCCGCCAGCAGAGAATCGGCTGCCTCCCCCAGTGCCTTATCCAGCAAAGGAACCAGCGGCATCTGCTTTTTGTCCTGATAAAGCAGGATGCGCATCACATCCTCGCCCCGCACATCGGCAGCACTGCTGAGGACATAGGGCGTCCACTCCTGCCTCAGGTGAGCTTCCAGCGCCTCGCTCATCCGCAGCACACGGGTAGAACCGTCTGTCATCTGCAGTGCGATGCCAAGGCCCACGGCTGAGGGCAGCTTCTGCAACACGGCTTCTTCCCGTCCGGCAAAGCTGCACAGTGGCTGCCCGGTGCCCGTGGCAAACTGGTAAGCCAGTGTACCACCGCAGACCAGTGCCGGTGCAGCCAGGCGCACACTGCCCAGAATGGTGCGTACCGCCTTGGGCGAGCGCTGCGAAAAGACCGTCAGCCGACCGCCGCGGCTGCTGAACAGCTGCATTACATCCCGGAGCACCTGGGGCAGGTTGCCGTCTGTTCCCAACAGAAGATGGTCGAGGTCACAGAGCACGAGGGATGTCTTTAACGTGTTATTCATGCTTTCCCCTCCTGAGCGTTGCAATAAAATGGGTAAAATATTCCGGCAGCTCAGAGTCAAACCGCAGCTGCTCCCCGGTAATGGGGTGGATAAAGCCCAGCGTTTTGGCATGCAGGCACTGGCCATGGAGGCTGGTGATGCAGTTGTGCGGCCCATAGACCGGGTCGCCTGCCACCGGATGATGGATGGAGGCCATGTGCACACGAATCTGATGGGTTCGGCCGGTTTTCAGGCGGCACTCCAGCATGGTAAACTCACCCAAGCGCTCCAATACTCGATAGCCCGTGTAGGCATACTTGGTGTGAGGCTCACTGGCCGGGTAAACCGCCATTTTTTTGCGATCCGTCTTGCTGCGGCCAAGGTTCGTTTCCACAAAGCCTTCGTCCTGTGCAAAGCCGCCGTAGACAATGGTATTGTAGGCTCGTTCCACACTGTGGACCGCCATCTGCTGCGAGAGGCCGATGTGCGTGGCATCGTCTTTGGCCACCACCAGCAGGCCGCTGGTGTCCTTATCAATGCGGTGGACGATGCCGGGCCGAATCTCACCACCAATGCCGGAAAGACTGCCCTTGCAGTGCCACAGCAGGGCGTTGACCAGTGTCCCGTCCGGGTTGCCGGGGGCTGGGTGAACGACCATTCCTTTGGGCTTATTGACCACCAACAGGTGCTCGTCTTCATAGACGACATCCAGCGGGATATCCTGCGGCACTGCCTCAATGGGCTTTGCATCCGGGATCTCCAGCAAAACGGTATCACCTGCTTTCAGCTTGAGGCTTTTGGCGATCTGTTTTCCGTTGCAGAGCACATGGCCCTCTGCTACAAGAGCCTGCAAAGCACTGCGGGAAAGGCCGGTATCCTCGCCGCTCAGAAAGCGGTCAATGCGCTGCCCGGCGGCTTCCGCCTCTACCATAAACTCACGCTGTTCCATCGGTCAGGACTCCTTTTGCTCCTGGACTTCTTCCAGGAAGATGACCAGCACCCACAGGGCCACACCCACACAGACACAGATGTCCGCAAAATTGAAGACGGCAAACCGCATGAACAGCACGTTGATATAGTCCACCACCTCACCGTTGAGCACACGGTCAATCAAGTTTCCGATCCCGCCGCCCAGCACGAGGATGAGGGCCGCCTGCTGCAGGTACTTGCCACGGCTGCGGAAAAGCAGCCAGTAAGCCACCAAAAGCAGTGCTGCACTGGTGGCAAGAATGAGAAACAGCTGCTTGCCGCTGAGCAGGCTGAACGCCATGCCCTGGTTGAGCACAAAGCGCAGCTCCACCACATGCGGAATGAGCGGCATGGAGCCTACCGGTTCCAAAACCTGTACCGCCCAGAACTTGATGGCCTGGTCGGCCCCGACCAGTGCGGCCACGCAGAGCAGATTAAAAATGACAAACGCCATAGTTTTCTCCCATGGGCAGCCCTTTGTAAAAGCCGCCCGCGATTTTTACTAAAAAACGGCGCTCCCTTTCGAGCCGGGAGCGCCGCCCTCAAAAACAAGTTTGTTTCTGGTTTGGAAAATTATGCTTCCACAACGCTGGCGCAGCGTGCGCACAGGGTGGGATGATCAGAGTGGCTGCCGATGGTATCAGAGTACTTCCAGCAGCGCTCGCACTTCTCGCCAACAGCGTGAGCGGCAGCAACGCCAAGACCCTCAACGGCAGAGGCAGAACCGCCCTCACCCTTGACCAGCTCCACATGGGAAACGATCATCAGGTCAGCCAGCTCGTCCATGGGGATGCTGTTCAGCAGGTCGTAGACGGCATCGTTGCAGTACAGGGTGACAGCAGCCTCCAGAGAAGCACCAATGGTCTTCTCGGCACGGGCCTGCTCCAGCACTTTCTTGACCTCATCACGCACGGCGATGAGCTGTGCCCACTTGGCCTTGAATGCCTCATCGGCCGCATACTGACCAGCCTTGGGCATATCCTCAAAGACAACGTACTTGTTCATACCCTCGGTCTTAGGCAGGAAGTCCCAGATCTCCTGGCTGGTGAAGCACAGGATCGGAGCAATGATCTTGTCCAGAGTCACGAGAATCTTGTACATGGCCGTCTGAGCAGCCTGACGAGCCACACCGTTGGTGCAGTACAGACGATCTTTCGTCACATCCAGATAGAAGTTGGACATTGCCACGACGCAGAAGTTGTACACAGCGTGATAGACTTTGTTGAAATCATACACGGCATAGCCTGCATTGGTGCTAACGATCAGGTCATCCAAAGCAGCCAGTGCCCAGCGGTCGATCTCCTGCAGCTGGTCATCTGCCACACAATCGGTGTTGGGGTCAAAGCCATCCAGATTGCCCAGGATAAAGCGGGCGGTGTTGCGGATCTTACGGTAAGCCTCGCTCAGCTGCTTGAAGATATTCTTACCGGCGCGGACATCGACAGTGTAATCAGAAGAAGCGACCCACAGGCGGATGATATCCGCACCGTAGTCCTTAATGATCTCGCTGGGCTCCACGCCATTACCAGCGCTCTTGTGCATCTGCTTGCCCTGCTCATCCACGACCCAGCCGTGGCACAGAACAGACTTATACGGTGCACAACCCTTGCTTGCCACGCTGGTCAGCAGGCTGGACTGGAACCAGCCGCGGAACTGGTCGCCGCCCTCCATATACATATCGGCCGGGAAGCGCAGCTCGGGGCGCTCTTCCAGAACAGCTGCATGGGTGGAACCGGAATCGAACCAGACATCCATGATGTCGGTGTCCTTGGTCCACTCGGAAGCGCCGCACTTCTCACAGACCTCGCCTGCGGGGATGATTTGCTCGGCGTCGTACTTATACCAAGCGTCCGAGCCCTCCTTGCGGAACAGGTCGCTGACTGCCTTGATGGTGGCATCGGTGATGTGGTAGGTGCCGCACTTCTTGCAATAGAATGCGGGGATGGGCACACCCCAGGTGCGCTGACGGCTGATGCACCAGTCGTTGCGGTCACGTACCATGCCTTTCATGCGGTCATGGCCCCAATCCGGCATCCAGGTCACGGTGTCGATGGCCTTGTAGACATCCTCACGGAACTTGGAGATGGAGCAGAACCACTGCTCGGTAGCACGGAAGATGATGGGGTTGTGGCAGCGCCAGCAGTGCGGGTACTGATGCTTGATGTGCACCTGACCCATAACAGCACCGGAGGCGGTCAGATCAGCCAGGATGGTCTTGTTGGCTGCCCAGACGCGCTGGCCTGCATACTTGCCAGCCAGCTCGGTCAGATAGCCGCCATCGTCCACGGGGACGGTGATGGGCACCTGGGGGTACTTCTGGCAGACGTTAAAGTCATCGACGCCGTGGCCGCCGGCGGTGTGGACACAGCCAGAGCCGCTCTCCAGAGTGACATGGTCGCCCAGGATGACCCAGCCCTCCTTGGGCAGGTAGACATGGTTATAGCGCATGAGCTCGAACTCAGCACCGCTGACGGGCTCGCCGACCACTTCATACTCGGTGATGTGGCAGGCATCCATCACGCTCTTGACCAGCTCGGTGGCCATGATGTGGTACTCGTCGCCGATCTTGACGAACGAATACTCAAACTGGCCGTTGAGGCAGATGGCCTCGTTGGCGGGCAGGGTCCAGGTGGTGGTGGTCCAGATCACGAAGTAGGTCTTATCCATGGGAATGCCGTACTTTGCCAGCACACCGTTGGGGTCCTGAGAGACATGGAAGCGGACGAAGATGGAATCGCAGTCGTCCTCACCGTACTCGATCTCGGCCTCTGCCAGAGCAGTGCGGCAGTCCGGGCACCAGTACACAGGCTTCAGGCCCTTGTAAATGTAGCCTTTCTTGGCCATCTCACCAAAAATCTCGATCTGGCGTGCCTCAAACTCAGGCTTCAGAGTCAGGTAGGGGTGCTCAAAGTCACCAATAACGCCCAGACGCTTGAACTGGTCGCTCATGATGTCGATGTGTTCGGTTGCGAATTTCTCACAGATCTGGCGCAGCTCCAGCTTGGAGATGTCCTTTTTCTTGTCGCCGACAGAAGACAGTGCTTTCAGCTCAATGGGCAGGCCGTGAGTATCAAAACCGGGCACATAAGGAGCCTGGAAGCCCTCCATGTTCTTCTCGCGGATAATGATGTCCTTGATGATCTTGTTCAGGGCAGTACCCATGTGGATATTGCCGTTTGCGTACGGAGGGCCGTCGTGCAGGATGAACTGGGGCTTACCCTCGTTATGCTTCATCAGGTTGTTGTACAGGTCGTTCTCTTCCCAGTCCTTGAGCATGGCGGGCTCTTTCTTGGGCAGGCCTGCGCGCATCTCAAACAGGGTCTTGGGCAGATTCAAAGTACTGTCGTACTGAGACTTATTCTTTGCCAATGGTTACACACTCCTCTAATTTTTTTCTATTGCACACTTACTCGCTGAACTTTACGCCCTGAAACGCGGCGTAGTCCGGCGCAGTGGGGGCTGCATCTGCAGGGGGCGGGTCAAGCTTGAGCTGACTCTCGTCTTTTTCCCAGAAATCCTCGGATTTCTCCGCATCGCCATCCTCTGCGGCATCATCCGCCTCAGCAGTTTCCGGTGCTTTGGCATCCGCAGCATTGTCCAGCTTCTCATTCAGCTCAGCAGTGGTCTCTTCCACTTCATCTTCCGCTGCGGACTCCTCCGGCTCTTCTGCCGGAGCTTCTTCTTTCTGGAACTCGGGCAGACGGCTCAGCGATTCCACATGGCTGCGGTAAAGGTTGAGCACATCCGACTTGAAGCGGGTCACTTCCAGGCGCACCCGGTCGTACTCGCGCTCCTCGGCCAGCTTTTTCTCGTTTGCCTCGTTGATGATCTCGTCCGCGCGGTCACTGGCTTTCTGCAGCAGCTCGTTGGCATCACGGATGACATCATCACCGCGGAGATTTGCACGGTGCAGGATCTCCTCCGCTTTCTGGTTTGCCTCACGGATGACATTCTCACCCATCCGCTGGGCATTGATCAGAGCACTCTTCAGCATATCGCCGTCGGCCTCATAATCTTTCATTTCCTGGCGGAGCTTCTGGTTCTCGGCGGTCAGGTCGGCGATCTGCTTGCGCAGCGCCTCGGCCTCGTTTTCGCTCTGAGTCAGCTGTTCCTCCACTTTATCCAGAAAACGGTCCACCTCCTCGGTACGGTAGCCGCGGAGGTTTTTCTCAAATTGCACAGAGCGCACGTCCTGCGGGGTCAGCATAGTGGTTTCCTCCCTTATCTTCATTCATCATCAATACTGGAAATATTCAATGATCAAACGGTCTTTCTTGCTTTTTCCGGGCAATGCCGTCAGCTGAAAGCGGCCCTTGCCGCGCACTGTGAACACATCGTCCTCGTACACCGGGGCATGGACACTCTCGGCAGGCAGATGGTTGATCTCCACCCGTCCGGCCGTGACCAGCTCTGCCGCCATTCCACGGCTGCACCGCAGCATGGCAGCGAGCACCGCGTCCAGCCGCAGGGAAGAGACTGTCGCCGTCTGGCGGGGCCGCTCTGCCTGCGGGAACGCCGGAAGCGTTTCCAGCGGCTGCATTTCTGCCGTCAGGTCGGTGTGGCCCGCCTGACGCAGTTCCTGACAGATCAGCTCCGCGGCAGGCTCCAGCGCAAACACATAGGCCACCCCCAGCTGGTCTTCCGGGAGAACGATGTCTCCCAGCGCCTCCCGGCGCAGCTCCAGACCCATCAGGCTGCCAAGATAATCCTTGTGCACTGGCAGCTGCGCACCGGGCAGAGCCCGGCACTGCAGCCGCACACAACACAATGGGCTCGCAGGGTAACTGTCCACAGGTTCCAGGCAGAGCAGTTTGCGTTCCGCCCCGGGCCACCCGCCGTCAAAACGAATCTCGTCCTCCGGCATGTCGGTGCGGTTGAGCGCGGCCCGCGCCAGCTGCTGCTCCCGGTCGCTCAAAAAGCCGGAGTACCGGGCAATGCCGCGTGAGGAAGCCGTGCGGGCCAAGTCCTCAATGTGCCGCATCAGATACCGTTCTTCATCATTGCGGGCGGGCACAAAACCCCGCACCGCTTTGGGGGCAGGATCAATAGAACGCGCCATTGTTCTCCAGCTCGTCCAGCAGGTCTCCCATAATATCAACATTGTAGGGAGTAATGATGAAAGTGCTGTTTGCAACGCGCTTGATCTGGCCGTTGTTTGCATAGGCTACGCCGGAGAGGAAATCCACCAGACGGCGGGAGACCTCTTTGTTGGTAGACTCCAGGTTGAGCACGACCGTGCGCTTGTTGTTCAGGTGGTCCGCAATGGTGCTTGCATCCTCAAAGCGCTCGGGCTTGACCAGAACGACCTTGAGCTGGGTGGTGGCATGGATGTTGACCACCTTGCCATTCTTCTTGGGGGCAGCCTCTACGTCGCCCTCCTCATCGTCCTCAATGCCGACACCATTGTTATTATTTACCATCTGAGGGCCGTCGTCCATGTACTGGTCGTCGTAGTCGTCCTCACTGCCGAAAAGTCCCTTTTTCAGGCTATCCACTAAAGACATAGAACTTGCTCCTTTCATTCGGGCAGCATCTGCTGCCTGGCAACCTTTGCAAAAAGAGTTGCAAATAGCTTTTTCTATTATCGGATTTTTTGCACCAGATGTCAATAACTACAAAAGCTTTCCATCATACAAATTTTGTCCGGAGACGATAATCTCGTCATAAAGACGGACCTGACTGACCGAATTGGCGGTTCCACTGGGCAAAACGAGGATATGATCTCCCTCGGTTACCAGCGGGTGTGCATCGTCCACCGGATCAATTTTGCAGAAACGGGCCAGATTGCCGTACTTGACATACACACCAGGGATATAATTTTCGCCCTGCGTCTCGGCCTCAGAGCCATCTTCTTTTAAATAATGGACTGCCGCAGCCGGAACCAGAAGCCCGGTGCTCTCCCCCACAATGATCTGCGCATTGGCCTTGTTCAGCCGCAGCACGTCTCCATTGATGACCTCGCAGGTGATCACAAAACGGGTCAGGCCGCTTTCCTCGTCGATGCTCACTTCGGTAACAGAAGCTTTCAGCGGCGTCTCCACCTGGCCGGGGAAACGGATCTGCACCGATTTTTTCAGCGGTTTGCCATCCTGACCCAGCAGTTTCTGCCCCTCTTTGGCGGAGCAGACCCCTGCATACTGCCAGGAAAAGCCCGAGACGATCTTGCCCACACAACCATCCAGTGCCGTTTCCGGCTCTGACTCTATATAGGCTTTCAGGTCTGTGGCGCTCAGGGCCAGAATGTCTCCTGCCCCGGCGTTGAGGCGGCCCGAGCTCGCGCTGCGGATAAAGTACCCGGTCTGCGGGGCTGTGATCTGCGTTGGCGTACCCAGCTGTGCTTGCACAGAGGCTTCCTGATCCGCCAGCGCCGCGATCTGCCCCGAGAAATCCGTCACCTCCCCGGTGATGACCCAGAGCTTATTTTGCGCCAGCAGATACTCCTCTGTACCTTTTTCCGTTTCATCATACTCCCCGCTGTCCAGTGCGTCCATCAGGTCATACAGGGCGGAGGAACGCTCTTTCCGCATGGTGTCCAGCTGGGTTGCGGAAGCATTCTGCGATTTTTGCAGCAGGTCGATCTGGTCGCCCAGCTGGGTGAGCTGCTGGCGGAGCGCCGCCTGGGAAGCATCGCTGTAAACTTCTGCCACAGCGGTGCCCGCCGAAACACGTTCTCCATCGGCTGCCAGATACCCGAGCGTCCCACCACCTGCCACATAGCTCTCGTTGAACAGCAGCACGCCCTCGGCATCCACTGTATCCGAGACCGTCGCCAGCATAGCCGTTTCATAAGTATTTGGTGGGAAGAGAATGTGCATCGTCTGGTACCCGACATACAGCCCTGCCAGCAGCAGAAATACAATGGCAATCCCGGCCAGAACGGTCAGCGCACGGGGGGCGCGGCGAGGTGTTTCCGGCGTATCGCTCATAATGCTCATCCTTTCGCTAAAAAGTCTTGGGTCAGGCGAACCGCCTGTTCCGTCACATCCGGAGCAGCGGCATCCAGCCAGACCACGCCGTCCATATGACGGAACCAGGTCAACTGGCGTTTTGCGTAGTTGCGGGAGGCCTGTTTCAGCTTCTCCACACAATCTTCAAGCGCTGCATTCCCCTCAAAGTACGGGAAGAATTCCTTATATCCGATGGCCTGTGCCGCCGTTTTAAAGCGTTCCCGGTTCTGGTAGACCAGCTCCGCTTCCGGCAGCAGACCATTTTCCATCATCTTATCCACCCGCAGGTCAATGCGGCGGTAAAGCTGTGCCCGCTCCGGGAAATCCAGTCCCAATACCAGCGAACGGTAGGGTCGCTCTGCGGGGAGAGATTCCGCTTTCTGCTCGCTGAGGCGTTTCCCGGTCGCACGGTAGTGTTCCAGAGCCCGCAGCACCCGCACCTGATTGTTCTGGTGGATGGCAGCAGCCGCTTCCGGGTCCACAGCCTGCAATTGGGCGTACATGGCTTCCGGGCCTTTTTCGGCCAGCTCTGCCGCCAGCTGTTCCCGCAGGCCGTCCGGTGCTTTTTCTTTTGTAAAGCGGACTCCATACAAAAAGCTCTGGACATAAAGGCCGGTACCGCCCACCAGAATGGGCAGCGTATTCCGGGTAAAGAGTTCCTGTTCCAGCTCTCCGGCCATTGCGCAGAAATCCGCCACACTGAACAACTGATCCGGTGTCCGGATATCCACCCCGTGGTGCGGGATGCCGTGGGTCTCTTCCAGCGTCACCTTGGCCGTACCCACATCCAGCCCTTTATAGATCTGCATGGAGTCTGCGCTGATGACTTCGCCGCCAAAGCGCTCCGCCAATGCGACGCCCAGTGCCGTTTTTCCGGTGGCGGTCGGGCCTACAACAGCCAGCACCGGATGTCTGGTTTTATCATTACACAATGCGGCCAAACTGCTTTTCCAGCTCCTTCCGGGTCAATTTAAGGACGCAGGGACGCCCATGGGGGCAGAACGGCGGCACTTCACCCGAGAGGATCTTCTCAGCCAGTGCCATCAGTTCCTGCGGGGAGGTCTTATCCCCCGCCTTGATGGCAGCGCGACAGGAAATGGAGTGCAGCACCCATTCAGTCTTCTCGTTCAACGCATCACGGCTGCCTCTGGCAAGCTTTGCGGCCAGTTCCACCAGCAGGTCTTCCGCATTGCTCTGCTCCACGTCAGCAGGGACAGAGCGGAGGAACACGCTGTTGCCGCCAAAATCATCAATTTCAAGGCCGGCACTCTCCAACAACGGGAGATTGTTGAGCAATGCCGTCTTCTCCTCAGCCGAAAGCTCTACCACGACCGGTTCCAGCAGCAGCTGACTGGGGACATCGCCATAATCGGCGGCCAGCTTTTCAAACAGCTGGCGCTCGTGGGCAGCATGCTTATCAATAATGCAGATCTCATCCCCACGCTCTGCGAGGATATAAGTTTTAAAGAGTTCTCCTACATACCGCAGCGGCTCCGGGCCGTCCTGTACGTCAAATCCCATCTGCTCCGGTGTGCCTGGCAGGCCGCCCGCAAAGCCGCTGGAAACCGACTTCTGCGGTTTTGCGGGCGGTGCCGGATTCCAAGCCGCCATATGGTCCTGCCCGGAAGTCCGTTCATCTCCCTCCGGCTCCACATCCAGCTGTGCTTCGTTAGCGGCCGCACGGAATGTAGGCGGCTTCAGGGCCTCCCGCTCGGTCTCCGCCAGCTGTTCTGCATCCGGTTCTTCTGTTGAAGTTTCTTCTTCAGGCTCTGGGCTGTGCAGGCTCACGCCCTGTTGGAGCGGCGTATCCGATGCAACCGTTGTCCAGCTGTGTTCCGGTTCTTCTTTGCCCGTTTCTCTGGCCGAAAGCTCTGTTTCTGTTTTTTGAAAAGCTGCCGTTTGCCCTGCAGAAGCAGTCGGCATTGCCTGGATAGAAAGAGCCACCGGGTTTGCAGGCTGTGCAGTGTGATGCGGGAGCGTTCCGGGCGCCGCCTGGCCCGATAAAATCGCAGAAAGCCCTGTAAAGCTATTTTTCTTTACAGCATTTTCTTCTATAATATCGCTTGATTCTTTGTTCTTGGATTTTTCATTGTTTTTCGGTTCATCAAAGGTGAAAAGCCGTTCGCCCGTTCCAGGCTGGCTCAGAGAGAGCTTGACAGCATGGTAAACGAGGTCAAAGATATCATTTTCACGGGCAAAGCGGACCTCGATCTTCGCCGGGTGAACGTTGACGTCCACAAGATCCGCAGGCATTTCCAGAAGCAAGATTCCTCCAGGAAATTTTCCCTGCATCATGGTACCCTTATAGGCCATTTCCATACCCGCCATCATGGTGCGGTTACGGACATAGCGGCCATTGATGTAAAAATACTGCATACTCCGGCTGGCCCTGCAGCTCTTGGGCTGAGTGATGAGGCCTCGAACCCGGTAGACGCCCTCCTGGTTATCCACTTCCACAAGGTCACGGCTGAATTCCCGGCCCAGAACCGCGTAAGCGGCACTGCGCAGCTGCCCATCGCCGGGGGTGACGTACTGCAGTTTGCCCTCACGGACAAATTTGAAGCTGACTTCCGGGTGGCTCAGGGCCACATGCGCCACGATATCGGCCACAAAGGTACCCTCGCTGGAATCTTTTTTCAGGAACTTCATCCGGGCTGGCGTGTTATAAAACAGGTCCCGCACCCGGATGGTGGTACCCACACCGCGGGCACCTGGCTCCATGGGCTGCTCTTCCCCGCCCTCAATATGGTAGACGGAAGCGCACTCCGCATCCGCCGTCCGGGTCAGCACTTCCACACGGGCCACACTGGCAATGGAAGCCAGCGCCTCGCCGCGAAAGCCCAGCGTATGGATGTGGGTCAGGTCATCTTCGGTCCGGATTTTACTGGTTGCGTGCCGGATGAAAGCTGTGGGGATATATTTCGCTTCAATGCCGGAGCCATTATCGCTGATCTCAATGAGGCGAATGCCGCCCGATTCGATCGTGACTGTCACTTGCGTGGAACCGGCATCAATGGCGTTTTCCAGCAGCTCTTTCACAACAGAGGCCGGGCGCTCGACCACTTCACCTGCCGCGATCAGTTCAGCCGTGTGTTTGTCCAAAACTCGAATTTCTGCCATCGAATTTTCCCTCCTTTACCCGTTGATTCGTTCTTCCGGTCAGCTGTTCAGGCTGCCTTTCAGGGTCTTTTTCAGCTCATACAGGAAATTCAGTGCCTCGATCGGCGTCAGTGTTTCCACATCCAGCGCTTCCAGCTGCTCCATCATCTCGCTGGGCACCGCAGGCGAGGCATATTCCTGCAGGGCATCAAAATCCATCTGCTCTACTTTGTTCTTGGGTGCGCTGGCTTCCAGTGCGCGCAGCACCTCATGGGCCCGGCGGGTCACACTGCCAGGCAGGCCAGCCAACTTTGCCACCTCAATGCCATAGCTGTCGTCAGCCGGGCCGCGAATAATGCGGCGCAAGAAAGTGATATCTTCTCCCCGCTTTTTGACGGCGATGTTATAGTTTTTCACGCCTGCAATGGTACCCTCCAGGTCCGTCAGCTCATGGTAATGGGTCGCAAACAGAGTCTTGCAGCCCAGCCCCTTGCCGGGATCAGAGATGTGCTCCACCACGGCACGGGCAATGCTCATGCCATCAAACGTGGAAGTGCCGCGCCCGATCTCATCCAACACCACGAGGCTCTTGGAAGTGGCATTTTTCAAAATTTCAGCCACCTCGGTCATCTCCACCATAAAGGTAGACTGGCCTGCCGAAAGGTCGTCCGAGGCACCAATGCGGGTAAAAATAGCATCTACCACGCCTACATGGCACTCTGCCGCCGGGACAAACGAGCCGATCTGTGCCATCAGGGCAATCAGTGCGTTCTGACGCATATAAGTGGATTTACCTGCCATATTAGGGCCGGTAATGATGAGGCAGCGGTCTTCCCCGCAATTGAGGGTGGTATCATTGGGCACAAACAGGCTGCCTTTGAGCACCTGTTCCACCACCGGGTGGCGGCCCTCCACAATGTGCAGCTCATCGCTATCGTCTACAACAGGGCGGCAGTAGTTGTTTTCAGCCGCTACCTGTGCCAGTGCTGCCAGCACATCCAACTCTGCCACTGCATTGGCCGTGCGCTGGATGCGGTCCAGCTGGCCGCCAATGGTTTCCAGCAGCTCACTGAACAGCCGGTGCTCCAGCGCAATCAACCGCTCGTGGGCGCCCAGAATTTTACTTTCCAGTTCCTTGAGCTCCTGCGTGATGTAGCGCTCGCCGCTGGTGAGGGTCTGTTTGCGGATATACGTTTCCGGCACCATGCTCTTATAAGAGTTGCTCACCTCAATAAAGTAGCCAAACACATGGTTATAGCCGATCTTCAGCTTGGGGATGCCGGTCTCCTGCCGCAGGCGGGTCTCCAGCTGGGCCAGAACGCCCTTGGTATTATCCCGGATGGAACGCAGCTCGTCCACTTCCGGGTGGTAGCCCTTGGCAATGACACCGCCATCCTTGAGGGTCGAGGGGGCTTCCGGGTCCACGGCTGCATAAATTTTCTGCTTGATATCGTCCAGTGCATCAATTTGTGCGGACAGCTCTGCCAGCTCCGGACAGTTGCAGCTCTCCGCCTGCTGCTTGAGGCTGGGCAGGCGGTCACAGGTCTGCGCCATTGCGTAAATCTCTTTGGGGGTGGCCGAGCCATAGACCGTGCGGGTCATCAGGCGCTCCAGGTCCGAAATATAGTGCAGCTCTTCGATCAGATCGCCACGCTGCACCGTCTGGTGCACCAGACTCTCCACCGCATTCAGGCGGCGGTTGATCGCCGCACTGGACACCAGCGGCTGCTCGATCCAACTGCGGAGCATCCGTTTGCCCATGGCAGTGCTGGTTTTATCCAGCACCCAAAGCAGTGTTCCTCGCTTTTCACGGCCGCGCAGCGTCTCCGTCAGTTCGAGATTTGCCCGGGTGACCGGGGAAAGACGCATAAACTGTGCCTCATTGTAGCTGATGACGGTTTTCAGCCGCTCCACACCTTTGATCTGGGTATCATGGAGATATTCCAGCAGTGCCGCCATGGCAAAGCGAACCAAACCTTTCGGGGCAATGCCCGTCTGCGCCGCCCAATCGCGGCCAAACTGATTTTCCAGTGCAATGGAGACAAGACCCGGTGCGTAGCGCTCCTCTTCCACCAGTTCCACGGAGCAGGTCATATTTTTCTTGATGTAGGTTGTGATCTCCCGGCAGTCCAGCAGCCCCGGGTTCATCAGTACTTCGCTCGGGTGATAACGGCAGAGCTCCGTAATAACAGCCGAGGCAATTTTGCTCTGCTTGAGCTCGGTGATGTGGGCCGTACCGGTAGAAACATCCGCAAAGCAGAGGCCCGCCGCACCATCTTTGAGGAAGATGCTGGCAATGTAGTTGTTGCGGTCGTCCTGCAGCATGCTGCTCTCAATGACCGTTCCAGGTGTAACCACCCGGATAATATCACGTTTGACAAGACCTTTTGCCTTGGCCGGGTCTTCCACCTGCTCACAGATGGCGACTTTGTAACCCTTGGCAATGAGGCGGGCCACATAGCCCTCATAGCTGTGGAATGGCACGCCGCACATGGGGGCACGCTCCTCCAGACCGCACTGCTTGCCCGTCAGAGTCAAGTCCAGCTCTTTGGAGGCTGTCAGTGCATCGTCAAAAAACATCTCGTAAAAATCGCCGATGCGGTAAAAAAGAATCTCGTCTTTGTGCTGCTTTTTGATTTCAAGGTATTGCTGCATCATGGGCGAAAGCTCCGCCATGGCCGTTCACCGTCCTCCCCGTTTTCTGCATTGCCTGCTGCAATCTCGCCCGGTTTGTGGGCAAAAACCGCCTTTTGCAAGCAAAACGCGGCCTGCAAAGCACAGCCGCGTTTCTGATTTTATCGTTCCGCCTTAGTGGCAGCCGCCGCAGGTGGAGCAGCTGCCCGTGCAGGATGTAGAGGGCTCCTGCACCGTCATGGGGTCGCCGCCGTTCATGGCAGTGTTGATGATCGCGTCGATGTAGTTGACGAGGTTTTCGCAATCACGCTTGGCCTCATTGTAAGCCACCATCCCCTCATCGGCCATGATCTTGCCGTACAGGTCGTTGACTTTCTCATTGAGCTCTGCAATGCGGGCATCGTTGCGCTCACTCTTTCCGATCTCATTGTTCAGATCCATCCGGGCGAGGTTGAACTCCCCGATCATGTTCTGGAGCTCTTCATCCTTATCGTTTGCTTTCCGGGCCTGGTCGAGAACCAGGTAACGGGGGTCGGTCTGAAGTGCCATCGCAGCACGCTTGAAAAGATCAATGCAATCCATTGTAAAAATCTCCTTATTTAAAATTATGATGGAATGTACGTTATTGGGCCAGCTCACCCAGCAGAACGGTGGCCCGGGCACCCGTCAGGTGCACCATGGCATAACTGCCCATGAGGCCGTCGTCCGCGGCAAACTCGACGGTCAGGTTGTTGTCCAGGCGGCCGGAGAGAGTCCCCTCCGCACGGCCATAGCCCTCGACCAGAACCCGGACGGTCTGCCCGACCTGTGCTTTGACCAACGCCATTGCGATCTCGTCCTGCACGGCCAGCAGGCGGCTCATCCGGTCCGTCTTCTCCTTGCGGGGGGTCGGGTCCGGCATTTCCGCCGCTTTCGTGCCCGTGCGCTTGGAATAGATGAACGTGAACAGCTGCATGTAGCCAACCTTGCGGATGAGGCTCAGCGTCTGCTGGAAATCATCTTCCGTCTCACCAGGGAAACCGATGATAATGTCGCTGGAGAACGTGATGCCGGGCACCTTTTTGCGGGCATACTCGATGAGCTCCAGATAATGCTCAATGGTATAGTGGCGATTCATCTGCACCAGCAGCCGATCCGAACCACACTGCACCGGAAGATGCAGGTGCTTGCAGATCTTGGGCTGTGCCGCAATCGTGTCAATGAGCTTGAAGCTGGCATCTTTCGGGTGGCTGGTCATGAACCGGATGTGATAATCACCCGGCACCGTGCAGAGCAGGTTGAGCAGATCGGAGAAATCGATTTTCTCCTCCAGACCCTTGCCGTAGCTGTTCACGTTCTGCCCCAGCAGGGTGATCTCCTTATAACCTGCCTCCACAAGGCCCTTGAATTCCGCAAGGATATCGCCGGGCTTGCGGCTTTTTTCGCGGCCGCGCACATAGGGCACGATGCAGTAAGTGCAGAAATTATCGCAGCCATACATGATGGGCAGCCAGGCACGGAACTCGCTCTCACGCCGGATGGGGATGTTCTCCACGATGACCGGGCGCTGTGCCGGTTCCAGCAGCACACGCTTGTGCTTTTGCAGCTTCTGGGCCACCAGCTGGGGCAGCGTATCAATACCATCCACGCCAAACACAAGGTCTACATAGGGGTAGCTCTGGCGCAGCTTTTCCACCACGTGTTTCTGGTTGGCCATACAACCGCAGAGGCCGATGATGAGGCCGGGCTTTTTCTCTTTCAGGCCCTTGAGGGCGCCCACGTTGCCGAACACTCGCTGCTCGGCGTGTTCCCGCACCGCGCAGGTGTTGAAGAGGATGAGGTCTGCATCCTCAGGTTTCTCACACAGGCCGTAGCCGATATCCACCAGCACGCCCTTGATGCGCTCACCGTCGTTGACATTCTGCTGGCAGCCGTAGCTGTGGACAAATGCCAGCGGCGGCGTATCGTATGCCTGCCGGACAAGCTCTGCGGCGGCATTGTTATGTTCAAATGCTAGATATTCCAATCGTACCATCCTTATCCGCGGCCGCTTTGAAAGACTGCCCCGCGGTTTCTCTTTTTATTTTCTTATTTTCTGAAAAGCTCTTTTTAGTATACCCTGTTTGCCTGCAGAGGGCAAGAGGAAACGCACAACTTTTTGCGTCGGATTGCCCTTACTGTGCTGCCTGTTTCTTCAAGCACTCCTCACAGACGCCGAACAGCACCACGGCACAGTCCTGCACGACGCCTTTCTGGTTCTTGACCAGCTTCATCACCTGTTTTTCATCCACATCCGCATCGACCACGCCGCAGCAGACCGTGCAGTACATGTGGCTGTGCCAGCACAGCGTGTGGTCAAAGCGGTCCGCCTTGCCCGGGATGCACACCCGGCGCACCCGCCCGGCATCCACAAGACTGTTCAGGTTGCGGTATACTGTGCCAAGGCTCAGGCCCGGGCACTCCTTAATGGCTTCATCGTAAATTTCTTCCGCAGTGGGGTGGTCGCACAACTGCTCCACTTTCTGCAGCACCAGTTCACGCTGTTTTGAGTATCGCATGTTCTTCTCTCCTTCGCTGCTTTCTTGTTTCAAATGTTCTTTTCACCTTTGATCCTTGCCCAGTAGGCACGGGCCGCCTGCTCTGTTTTGTTATCGCCAAAGGTATAGTATTTGACGTCCTTGATGGCATCCGGCAGGTACTGTTGCTCCACCCAGTGGTTTTCATAGTCGTGTGCATATTTGTAATTCTGCCCTTTTACCAGCGCATCCTCGCCATCATAATGCTTGTTTTGCAGCTGGCGCGGGATGGGCCCGGTCCGCCCGGCCTGTACATCCGCAAGCGCCGCATGGATGGCATTGTGTGCGCTGTTGGATTTTGGACTGGTGGCCACCAGAACCACCGCATCGGCCAGCGGGAGACAGGCTTCCGGCAGGCCCACCGCATTGGCGATATCTACAGCCGCCTTGACGATGGGAATGATCTGCGGGTAGGCAAGGCCTACATCCTCACAGGCACAGACCATGAGCCGACGGCAGGCCGAGGGCAGATCTCCAGCTTCCAGAAGCCTCGCCAGATAATGGAGCGCAGCGTCCGGGTCGGAACCACGCATGGATTTCTGGTAAGCAGATACGATGTCGTAGTGGTCATCGCCGTCCCGGTCGTACCGCATGGCCGTCCGCTTTGTCACCTGCTGGATCATCTCAAGGGTGACGCGCTTGCAGTTTTCTGTCATCGGGGCCGCCGTAACCGCAAAGTCTAAACAGCCCAGCGCCTTGCGCAGGTCGCCGCCCGCACTCTCGGCCAGATACTGGCAGGCATCTTCTTCCAGAATGATATTCTGCCCCTCGGCTTCCGAAAGTTTGGCGATGGCATTGTGCAGCCCGCGCTCCACATCCGCTGCAGACAGCGATTTGAATTCAAATACCGTGCAGCGGGACAGCAGTGCATTATAGATGTAAAAATACGGGTTTTCCGTAGTCGAGGCAATGAGGGTGACTGTGCCGTCTTCAATACATTCCAGCAGGCTCTGCTGCTGCTTTTTGTTCAGGTACTGGATCTCATCCAGATAGAGCAGGATGCCTCCCGCCCCGGCCAGGGTGCCGATGTCTTTCAGCACGGCCTTGATATCCCCCGTTCCGCAGGAAGTACCATTGAGCTTATGCAGGGTCATGCCGCTGTTCTCAGCGATAATGCGGGCCACCGTGGTTTTGCCCGTGCCGGAGGGGCCATAAAAAATCATGTTGGGGATCTTGCCGCTCTCGATGGTGCGGCGGAAGACTCGGCCAGGAGCCAGAAGATGCTGCTGGCCGCAGACATCAGCCAGAGTTTTTGGGCGCAGACGCTGCGCCAGCGGTTCATTCATTGGTCGTTTCCTCCTTAGGCAGCATCATGCGCCCGCAAGTGATACTTCTTCTTAAATATTATAACGCATTTTTGCACGGAGGACAAGACAATTTCTGAAAATGATTCTCAGATAATCTCCAAAGGATTTACAATCTTTGCAAAACATGTTATCATAAAAGCACATTTTACTGGAATCGAGGGGAGCAACATGCCCAGGAAACCAGCCGCCCCGGAAGACCTTTCTGCCAAGAAAGCCCTTGCGCTGGAAGTCATCGCCCGGCTGAAAAAGGAATACCCCGATGCTGCCTGCACGCTGGATTACGACCATGCGTGGCAGCTTCTGGTCAGTGTCCGGCTGGCCGCACAGTGCACCGATGCACGGGTCAACATCGTGGTGGAAGATCTGTTTGCCAAGTACCCCAGCGTCGCCGCGCTGGCAGCTGCGGAGCCGGAAGAAATTGAAGCCATCGTCAAGCCCTGCGGCCTGGGCCACTCCAAAGCCCGGGATATCTCTGCCTGTATGCGGATGCTGCGGGACAAATACGACTGTAAAGTCCCCACCACCTTTGAGGAGCTGCTTTCCCTGCCCGGTGTTGGCCGCAAGAGCGCCAACCTTATCATGGGGGATGTCTTCGGCAAGCCCGCCATTGTAACAGACACCCATTGCATCCGGCTGTGCAACAAAATTGGCCTTGTGGATGGCATCAAGGAACCGCAGAAAGTGGAGATGGCCCTGTGGAAGATCATTCCGCCGGAAGAGGGCAGTGATCTGTGCCACCGCTTTGTCATGCATGGCCGGGCCGTCTGCAATGCCCGCAAGCCGGAGTGCGAAAAATGCTGCCTGCGTGATATCTGCCGCTACACCAGGGAGAACGCGGCAACCTGACGGTTCGCAGCCCCATGATCGTAAGAAAGAAGTGGAAGCTTCATGTTATTTTTAGGAGGCATTACAATGTTTGGTCTTATTTTCAGTCTGCTGGTCGGTGCTCTGGCCGGTTACATTGCTGGCCGCATCATGGGCAGTGAGACATCTGCCGTGCGCAACATCGTGCTGGGTATCTTGGGCGGTTTTGTTGGCAGCATCCTGTTCAGTCTGATCGGCCTGAGTGCCACGGGCCTTGTGGGCGAGATTCTTGTCTCTGTGGTCGGTGCCTGTGTCTGTATCTGGATCGGCCGCAAACTGTTCCAGTAAGCGTTTGAACACAACTATCAAAAATACCTCAGCTTTCGTTTAGAAAACTGAGGTATTTTCTTTTGTCAACGACTGTGGAGTGTGCTATAATTATTTTTGTGTCTTGGAATAGGAAAGGAGCTTGAAACTCATGGAAACTGCAACCAGACCCTACGCGTTCAGCCGAAAGGTGTTCTGCGAGGGAATGCGCGACGGTGTGCCCATTGCACTGGGTTATTTTGCTGTATCGTTCTCGCTGGGCATTGCCGCCCGGAAAGCGGGTCTGACCCCGGTACAGGGCTTTTTTGCCAGTCTGCTCAACAATGCCTCCGCAGGTGAGTATGCTGCTTTTTCGTTGATCGCCAGCGGGGCCACTTACCTGGAAGTTGCCATCATTACCCTGATCGCCAACGCGCGGTATCTGTTGATGAGCTGTGCACTGGCCCAGCGGTTTGCACCCGGCACGCCGTTTTTCCACCGGCTCATCATTGGTTACGATGTCACGGATGAACTTTTTGGCATCACCATTGCCCGGCCCGGCTGGCTGAACCCGTTTTACACTTATGGTGCCATTGCTCTGGCAGCTCCTGCCTGGGCAGCTGGCACGGCCTGCGGCATCATTGCCGGTAACCTGCTGCCCCTGCGGGCCGTCAGCGCGTTGAGCGTGGCACTATACGGCATGTTCCTGGCCATCATCATTCCCCCTGCCCGCAAGAGCAAGGTAGTGGCCGCGCTGGTGGCCATCAGTTTTGCACTGAGCTTTGTCTGCACCTATCTGCCGGGCATCTCGGCACTCTCCGACGGCACCCGCACCATTCTGCTCACGGTGGCCATCTCCTGCGCTGCCGCGATTCTCTTCCCGGTCAAGCAAGAGGAGGGCAACCAATGAACAACTGGATCTACATTGCTGTCATGTTTGCAGTGTCTTATGCCATCCGCATCCTGCCGCTGACACTCATCCGCAAGCCGATTGAAAACCAGCTCATTCAGTCGTTCCTGTACTATGTGCCCTATGTCACACTGGCAGTCATGACGTTCCCTGCCATTGTCAACGCCACCCAGAGCCCTATTGCCGGTGCTGCCGCGTTGGTAGTCGGCATCATTGCCGCCTGGATGGGTGCCGGGCTCTTCCCCGTCTCGGTGCTCTGCTGTGCAGTGGTGCTGGTGCTGGAGTTCTTCCTTGTCCACTAAAGGGAAGCTCTGTATGAGGAAGATTTTGGTAACGGGTGCCGGTGGTTTTGTAGGGGCTCGTATCCTCGACCAGTGGCGTGGGAGGTACGAGCTCTGCACGTTTCCCCATGGATTTTCCGCCGATTCTGATGAAGCCGCTGTGCGTGCTCTGATTGCCCGGGAAAAGCCGGACGTCATCGTCCATACCGCAGCTCTTTCCAATACAGCTTATTGTGCCAGCCATCCGGAAGAATCACTCCGGGCGAATGCCCTGCTGCCCGAATGGATTGCAAAAGCGGCTGCTGAAACCGGAGCAAAGCTGCTGGCGTTCAGCTCCGATCAGGTATACGCTGGCTGTAAGAGAAGCGGCCCTCTGTCCGAAACGCTTTCTCTTTCCCCAGCCAATGTCTATGGCTGCCACAAGCTGGAAGCCGAACAGCGGGTGCTTGCCATCAACCCGGACGCCGTATTGCTGCGGGCAGCCTGGATGTATGATTTCCCGGGCTATCGGCTTCCTATCCGGGGCAACCTGCCGCTAAACCTGCTGAGTGCCGCCAAAACAGGCACTGTCTTGCATTTTTCGGAACATGATTTCCGCGGCGTCAGCTATGTACGGGAAGTCATTGACAAACTCATCCCAGCCATGGAGCTGCCCGGTGGTGTTTACAATTTTGGCAGTGGAAACGACTGCGACATGTTTGAGACTGTTTCCCGCTTTGCCCGGCTTCTGGGGGTGGAAGTCCCGCTCGAAAAAGACCATTGGGAGCGAAACCTTGCCATGAGCGGCGAAAAGTTGAAAGCTTTTGGCATCCAGTTTGATTCTACCATTCAGGCATTCCAGCAGTGTCTCGATGATTACGGTTTCGGTCATTTTTAATGACAGCGCATAAAAGGCCCTGTTCCAACTACGGAGCAGGGCCTCTTGATTGATTCTCTTATTTCCAGAGTTGCGCAACTACAAGCTCCAGCACACTACCCGCAATGCAGCGAGCTTTATCCGAGATGAGAAAACAGTTTTCCAGTTCTGTTTTGCGCGGGTCCACATCTGCCACTTTGAAACCCGGAACCACAGGGTAACCGTCCCGCAGCAGGCCGCGCAGGATCCCCGCGATCTGCGTTTTTACAAGCACTTCTTCGCCCGCCGGTGTTTCCACCTTGGCAATGGCCTCCCCGGCCTCGACAAAATCACCGATGGCGTGCAGGTCGCGGAAAATGCCCTGTGCCGGCGAATGGAGCACCCGCTCGGCGGCATAGCCGCCAATGACACCCGGAACGCCAGTGTTGGGGGTCGCCGCGCCCTCCCGGATGATCCGTCCCAGCTTGTGGCCGCGTTTGGTCTCCACCACTACATCCACATCCTGCCCGGCTGTAAAGCCCGGGCCAAGGGCAATGGTCAGCGAAGCCATTTCACGGGTAGTGCCAAGGTTTTTCTTGGCGAGAATCGCATCCACTACCACGTCCGGTTTTAAAGTGCGGATGCTCTCCCCTTTGGGGTCGATCAAAACAGGGACCGCATTCTGTGCCCAGACAGCCTCCGCCTCTTCCTGTTTGGAAATGCGGACAGCACGCAGCCCCTCCACCGTCGTCTCGCCCTCGTAAACCGCCTCACAGAGAGAGACCTGCCGACGGATGGCGGCGGGATGCTCGGTTTCCAGTATCAGCACCCGCAGGCCAGCGGACCACAGCCGGTGGATGGTGCCCGTGGCAAGGTCGCCGCCGCCCCGCACGATAATCAGGGAATCTCGTTTCATTTTGCCTCTGTGCCTCCCGCTAAAACCTGTAAGAAAAGTTCCATCGAGCCGCCACAGGCTGCCAGTGCTTTCTCATCGTCTTCCAGTCCCGTGGTAAACGACGCCAGCTGCTGCGGAACTTCCGTACCTGCCAGCATTTTTTCTGCCAGCTGCCGGGCACGGTATTCCATAATGCCGCCGCCCACGCTGCCCGCCGTACTGCCATCCGGGAGAATGAGCATCTTGGTGCCCACCTCTCGGGGCATGGAGCCGTGGCGGGAAACGATGGTTGCCAGCACAGCATCCGTTTGCTCCTGACGGCACTGTGCCCAGGCTGCCCGGATTTCCGGCGTAAACCCCTCTGTCAGCTGGCGATGGCTTTTGATCTCCACGATCTGCGCCAAAATGGACAGCGCGATCTCCTGCGCCGTTTTTGCCCCGATGGCAAGGCCGATGGGGGCATGGAGCCGCGCTACCCGTGCCGGGTCAAGGCCTGCCTCTGCCAGCTGGCGGCGCACCAGTTCCGAACGTCCCCGGCTGCCCATCATGCCTACATAGGCCGCCGGTTTTTGCAAGATCTGCTTCAGGCAGGTAATATCATACGCATGGGCACGGGTCAGTACACAAAAGTATGTCTCTGTACTGCCCGGTATCTGCGCCAGAGACGTTTCAAATGGCGCACAGAGCACTCGATCCGCCCCTGTTTCCCGCAGTGCATCTGCATATTCCGGACGATCTTCCAGCCCGGTAACGGGCAGATCCAGCAGCTTTGCCAGCCGGGCCGCCGCCGCTGCTACATGTCCGCCTCCGCAGATGACCAACCGTGCCCCGGCACCAAAACGCTCGGCAAAAACGCGCGTATCTCCCAGCGTAAACACGCCGGAAGTCGTGCATTTTTTTAATGCAGAAAGATTTTGGGTTAGAAGCGTTTCCGGTGCGGACGTCCATGCCACTTGTCCATCGCAGAGCAGCAATGCGATCCCCTGTTGCTGGCCCTCCAGAACCGTGGCCAGCAAAAAATCCTGTGCATCTTTTTGGGCGTCGAGCGCATCCAAAAATGTGCGGTGTTCCATCTGGTTTCTCCTTGTGTTTATTGTTCTACCGTTGCAATTGCATCAAAAGCATTTCGGTCAAGCTTTGACTGCCACTGCTGCCAGTCCCCCGGCAGCATCCGCCACGCAAGGCCGCACCCGGCCGAGAGCTCCCGTGGCAGCGGAATCAAACGGCCCGGGATATTGGCTTCCGTGCAGTGCTTTTCCCAAGCCATGGCTTCCACGGTCGCATGGAATGAAAGGACGATATAAGGCCGTTTTGCACGCATCTTATTCCTCCTGCGCCAGCTGGCGGACCGCAGCTGCGGCCTGCAGCACTTCCTGCTCGGTGTTCGTGTGTGAAAAGCTGAACCGCACCACACCCTGCTCTACGGTCCCCAATACCTTGTGCATCAACGGAGCACAGTGCGCACCGGCCCGCACGCAGATGCCATAATCTTCCCATAGAATGTCTGCCACCCGGGCGGAGTCTTCTCCAACCAGATTCAGCGAGACAATGGGTGCACGCTCCTGTGCTGCAAAATCGCCATAAAGCGTTACATCGGGCAGGCTGCGCACCTGCTCATAAAACAGGCAGGCCAGAGCGGTTTCCCGGGCATGAAGCAGCTCCACTCCCTGCTCCAGAATCCACCGCACCCCAGCGCCCAGACCCGCAATACCCGGAACGTTGAGCGTCCCGGCTTCCAGCGCCGTTGGCATTTCGGCCGGATGGTTTTCGTCAAAGCTGTGAACCCCGCTTCCGCCCACCACCAGCGGTGCGATCCGCAGCCCCGGGCGGACATAGAAACCGCCCGTACCCTGCGGGCCCAGCAGGCCTTTGTGACCGGTAAAGCAGAGCACGTCCATGCCGAGCGCCTGCACATCAATGGAGTGGACTCCCGCCGTCTGCGCAGCATCTACGATGAACAAGAGTCCATGCCTTTTGGCAAAGGTAGATACCCGCGCCAGATCGGTTCTATTTCCGGTCACATTGGAAGCATGGGTGACTACGATCGCCTTGGTATTGGGGCGCAGCAGCGTTTCCAACTGGTCGTACTGCAGCACACCGCGGGCATTGACTCCCAGAAAGCTTAATTCTGCCCCCTGCTGCCGCAAACGGTACAGCGGGCGGAGGACGGAATTGTGCTCACACACCGTTGTAATAACATGGTCGCCCGGGCCGATCAACCCGTTGATCGCCGTATTGAGGGCCTGCGTCGCATTGGAAGCAAAGGCAATACAGGCGGGACTTTCGGCATGGAATAGCTCTGTCAGTGCCTCCCGCGTTCCATAGACCAGCCGTGCCGCATGGAGAGTCGGCTCGTGTGCTCCGCGGCCCGGGTTGCCCGCTGTCTGCAGAGCTTCCAGCATAGCCTGCCCTACCTGCGGCGGTTTATGAAGAGTCGTCGCGGCATTGTCCAGATAAATCACGGCTTGACCACGTTCCCGGCACCAAGCATCTTTTCGGCAATGACATACATGTTGGTCACACCGCCCACCGCAAGCTTTTCCGTCAAGCCGTAGAAATTCAGGCAGGTGCCGCAGGTCAGAATCTCCACGCCCTCGGCCTCCAGTGCCTTGAGGTCTTCCAGCATGGGCGAACCCTCACAAGTCAGGTATGCGCCGCCGTTATAGAGCAGTATCGTCTTGGGCAGTTTATCCTGCTGGGTGAGCGAGAATACAAAGGCTTTGAGCAGGGTTTTGCCCAGTTCCTCGGCCCCCTCGCCCATCCGGTCGGATGCGATCACGACCACCGTATCGGTCCTTGCATCCGGGACGCAGCTCTCCGCAGGCTCATTCTTTTCTTCCAGAGCATCTCCCACCGTAAAGCGGACGGCGTATTCCCGCTCGGCCCGTTTTTCTGCGCTATAGACAAGACCCTTTTGCTGTGCCATCTTGGTCAGGTTCTGAACAGCGATCTCATTATCGACCAGAATTTCCACCTCACCGGCTCCATTCAGCTCTGCAATGGCCTTTTTAGCCTTGACAACGGGCAGCGGGCAGGCATCCCCGCGCGCGTCTACTTTTACCATAAGTGTCCCCCCTAATATTAGAATATAACCGTGATTTCCGGCTGTTTCTCTTCTTTTTCCAAAATTTTGCCTACAATGGCTGCAGGCAGACCAACCTCTTTCAGTTCAGCTTCCAGTGCATCGGCATCCTGCGGTGCCACAGCCAGCAGCAAACCGCCGGAAGTCTGTGGGTCAAATAAAATTTCTTCCATCGCAAACGGCACATTCTCAAACCGGACAAATGGCCCGGTGTGATTGCGGTTGCGCTGGCCCGCCGCTGTGTACAGGAAAGCATCGGCCGCTTCCCATGCACCCAGCAAAACCGGGACCCGCCGGGCATCCACCCGGCAGGCAAGTTTCCCGCCCATCATCTCGTGCAGATGGCCGAGGAAGCTGAATCCCGTCACGTCTGTCGCGGCATGGACAGCATATTTCCGGCTGATCTGAGCCGCCGTTTTATTCAGCGTCGTCATGGACTGGATCGCCCCTGCCAGATGCTCCGGGGCAGCTTCCCCCACCCGATTGGCGGTACAGATGAGCCCCACGCCCAGCGCCTTGGTCAGGATGAGCTTGTCCCCGGGCCGCCCGGCGTCATTGGCATAGAGGTGGTGCGGATCTACCAGGCCCGTGACCGAGAGGCCGTACTTGACTCCCGTGTCTGCAATGGAATGCCCTCCTGCAAGGATCCCGCCCGCTTCGGCGACTTTTTCCGCACCGCCGCGCAGGATCTCTCCCAGAACGTTCAGATCCATGCTCTCCGGGAAACAGACAAGGTTCAGCGCCGTCTTCACTTCGCCGCCCATCGCATAAACATCACTGAGGGCGTTGGCGGCCGCGATCTGGCCGAACGTGTAAGGGTCATCTACCATCGGCGGAAAGAAGTCCACGGTCTGTACCAGTGCGATATCCTCCGTGATTTTATAAACGGCGGCATCGTCCCGGCTGTCGTAGCCGACCAGCAGATTCGGGTCTTTCTCGCCCCGGGGCAGCTTTTCCAGGATACGGCTCAGCACTCCGGCACCAAGCTTTGCGGTACAGCCGCCGCCTGTACAGAAAACGATCTTCTCTCCGTCTGGCATTTAGGCACGCTCCTTTTCCGAAAATGTTGTCAGTACCACCGAGACACCATACCGCGCCCGCAGCAGTTCTTTGGTTTTCTCGCCTGCGGCCTGGCGCTGCGGCGTATCGGCCTGGTTGAGTACCGCATAAAAATGGCGCGCCCCAACAGCCTTGCGCCCGCCCTGTTCATCGGCCAGCAGCTTCGCCAGCAATTCCGGCGTCAGGATCGTCTCCGGCGGAACGCCCAGCAATGTGCAGGCCGTTTCCAGCCGGAAGCAGACTTCCTGCAGCGGCTTTCCCACTGCGGAGAGCCCTGCCACTGCCAGCACAATATCACTTTGAGGCAGCAGCACCGGTTCATGAGCCGCCGGGGCCTTGCAGGGCAGATGCTTTGCGCCATCTGCTTCCAGAAAGACCGCGTCTGCCTGCGCCATCCAGCGTTCCAGCTGCGGCGGCTGTGTCAGTTTGTTGTCCGGGGCCGGGGCTCCTGCTACCGCATAGTTGCCACTCGTCCAGAGAGCTGCAAGCTCCGCGTTCGTTCTGGCCAAGAGTGGTTCTTTCGGGCGTTGGATGTGAGTGGTAGTGGAAGCCAGCACCCGCCAGCCTTTGCGGGCACCGTGCGCCGCCATGGCGTGCAGCAGGGTGGTTTTCCCGCCTCCGCCCACCAGTGAAACGATATGGCCTTTCTCAGCCAAGAATGGAAATTGTGTTTCGTCCAGCATCTTATTCTTTTTCCGCTGCCGCCATGGCAACCTGCTCCGGTGTAATGGGCAGCTCATAGAAGCGGGTGCCGATGGCGTTGTAAATAGCGTCCGAGATTGCCGGCAGCGGTGTGTTAATGACAACTTCACCGATGGATTTCGCACCAAACGGGCCGTTTGGCTCATAGCTGTTCTCAAACTCCACGTTGATGTGTCCAATATCCACACGGGCCGGGATCTTATACTGGAAGAGCGAATTTTCCATCGGGTATCCCTTGGCATCATAGGTAATGTTCTCGGTCAGGGTCATGCCGATGCCCTGCAGGATCCCTCCCTCGGCCTGTACCCGGGTCAGGTTGGGGTTGATGGGCGTGCCGCAGTCCACACAGGCGTCAAATTCCAGAACCTTGACTTCGCCGGTCTCTTTGTCCAGCTCGATTTCCGCAGCACCCACCATGTACGGCGGAGGCGACAGCGGAGAGGTATGGGTTTCGGTAACTTCCAGCGGGACCATGTGGCCGAACTGGGAAGCGCTCGCGATCTCCGCCAGCGAAACGCCGCGCTCCGGTGCAGCGTCCACATAGACTTTCCTGCCGTCAAAGGTCACTTCATCCGGGGCACATTCCAACATCTCAGCGCCCAGCTTGCTGATCTGCTCCCGGAGCTTGAGGGCGCATTTTTCCACAGCCTTGCCGGTGACATACGTTGTACTGGAGGCATAGGAACCGGAATCATAAGGTGAAGTGTCAGTATCTGCACCAAAAACGGTAATGTCATCCAGCTCACAGTCCAGCACTTCGGCTGCGATCTGTGCCAGCGTGGTGTCACAGCCCGTCCCCATATCGGCTGCACCGATGACGAGGCTGTAGAAGCCCTCATCGTTGACTTTGAGGGTCGCGCTGCCCACATCCATGCCGGAAATACCAGAGCCCTGCATTGCCATGCCCATACCGACGGCACGGACTTTACCGTTGCCCAGGTCGTGGACCGGGTATTTCTCGTCCCAGCGGATCATCTCATGCACTTTGGCCAGGCAACGGTCCAGCGCGCAGCTGGTGTTGGTGGCCCCATAGTACGCGGGCATGTAGTCGCCCTCTTTGACAATGTTCTTTTGGCGGATCTCAAACGGATCCATATGGAGTTTTGCCGCCAGCTCATTGACTGCGGATTCCACCGCGAACAGGCCCTGCGTTGCGCCGTAACCGCGGTAAGCACCCGCCGACATGTGGTTGGTGTAGACCACATCATAGGTAAAGCGGAATGCTTCTGCCTTGGCATAGAGCGGGATGGATTTGTGGCCGGACAGGCCCACCGTGGTGGGGCCGTGCTCGCCGTAAGCGCCCGTATTGGAGAGCGTATGCATATCAATGCCTTTGACGATGCCCTCTTTGGTAGCACCCAGCCGGAGATGGATCTCCATCTCATGGCGGGGCGAAGAAGCGATCTGGCTTTCTACCCGGCTGAAAATGATCTTGGAGGGTTTCTTGGTCTTCCAGGTCACAAAAGCCGGGTAAACCTCGCAGACGTTGGTCTGCTTGGCCCCAAAACCGCCGCCGACGCGGGGTTTGATGACCCGGATCATGGATTTGGGAATATGCAGGGCATTGGCCACATTGCGGCGGGTATGGAAGACGATCTGCGTCGAGCTGAGAATGTTCAGACGTCCATACAAATCAATGGAGCAATACGTGCGGAATGTTTCCATCATGGCCTGCTGGCAGGCCTTGGTATGGTAGGTGTGTTCAATAACGATATCGCTGTTTGCCAGCACAGCTTCAATGTCGCCGTCTCCCTCCTCACCATGGGCGCAAAGGTTGCGTTTGTTGTCGGCTCCAACCGGGCAGAGGGCCTCCCAGTTTTCCTCCGGATGGACCAGAACGGGGTTATCTTTGGCCGTGTGGTAATCCAAAACAGCGTCCAGCACCTCGTACTCCACTTTGATGAGTCGGAGGGCCTTGTCCACGCATTTTTCGTCTTTGCCGGCCACAATGGCAACTACATCGCCCACAAAACGGACATGGCGGTCGATGAGCAGTCGGTCACGGGGACTGGCCTCCGGGAACGTCTGGCCTGCCTGGGTATACCGGGGAGCATCCTGCGGGACGTCTTCCCAGGTAAAAATCGCCTCAATGCCCGGCACCTTTTTGGCCACCGCCGTATTGATGGTCTTGACAATCGCGTTGGCGTGGGGCGAGCGGAGCAGCTTGACGATGAGGCAGTTGGCCGGAACGAGATCGTCCATGTAAACTGGCTGGCCCGTTACCAGCTGCATGGCATCTTTTTTGCGGTATGCTTTGCTAACGGTTTTCATTCGGCGGCCTCCTGTTTCTGTTTTTTCCAGGCAAGGAAATTCAAAATACCCCGCAGCTGGCCCTCATAGCCCGAGCAGCGGCAGAGGTTGCCGGAAAGATATTCTTTGATCTCCTCTTCCGTGGGGTATTCTTTTTCCCGGAAAAGGGCGAGGGCGTTCATGATAAAGCCCGGGTTGCAGAAGCCGCACTGCTCTGCGCCCTGGTCCGCAATGAATGCACCAAACTCCGCGGCTTCTTCCTGCAGGCCCTCCAGTGTCGTGACCCGTTTGCCATCGGCACGGGCAGCCAGAACAGAGCAGGAAAGGACGGGCTTGTCCTCCAGGAACACCGTGCACAAACCGCAGTTGGAGGTCTCACAGCCGCGCTTGACACTGGCACAGCCCTGGCTGCGCACAAGATCCAGCAGCAGGGTGTCCGCGGCCACATCGACCGACACCTTGGTGCCGTTTAAGATAAGATTGATCTGCATAATAGGGTCGTCTCCTCTCTCAGCCCAGCTGCTTGACGGCGCGCTTGACCAGCACACCTGCCAGATGGTTGCGGTATTCCGCACTGCCGCGCATGTTGCTCTCGGTCTTGATTCTGCTCCGGATGGAGGCAGCAAACCGGGCGCTCGTGAGCTCCGGCGTCTCCCCTGCATCGGCCGGCAGGATATAGAGCACGGCTTTGCCCGGGCGGGCCCCGATGGCAAAGCGATACTCCCCGGCGGCGTTCTTTGCGGCCGCACAGGTCAGCACCGGAATATCTGTCTGACTATTGCGCACCGACTGGTAGCAGAATTTTGCGTCTTCTTTTGGCACAATGACCCGCACCAGAATATCCCGGTCATAGGGGCGCTGGGCATACTCCGCCAGCGGGACGATGCCGCCTTTATACAGTTCCACCGAAGCATTCAGCGCCAGGAACATGGTAAGGACATCGGAAAAGCCAAAGCGGCTGTAAATGCTGCCGCCCACCGTGGCGAGGTTGCGCAGCTGCACGCCCACGATGTGCCGCACCGATTCCCGCACGGCACCGTCCGTATAGGCAGCGAGGCCGGGGTGCAGCTCCAGCTGGCGCAGCGTGACCATGGCACCAATGGAGAAGCCCTCGTCCGTCTCTTCAATGGTGTCCAGCCCCAAGCCGGACAGATCAATGGCAGTACCAACGTTGATATTCTCCATCTTGAGCCAGATCATTCCACCCAGAACACGGTTGGGTTTTTTCTGGTTGAGCTGCCATGCTTCTTCCAGGCTCTCGGCTTTTTTATATTCCCGAATCGTCATCATACGCAGTTCCTCTCTTTTTTCGGTGATTACTTTTATTTTAACACAATTTATTTTATAATGCTATTGATAAGACAGCAATTTTGCCGCGATTGTAAGGGAGACTTTTTATGGCAGAAAACAAGACCTTGCCCGTCGGGTGTGTCATCATGGCGTCGGGGCTTTCCACCCGCTTTGGCTCCAACAAACTGCTGACACCCTTTGGCCCCGGCAGAGAGCCCATGCTCCGCCGCGCTTTTGCCGCTACGGACACGCCGCTTCTGGCTTCACGGGTAGTAGTGGCCCGCTCCCCGGAGGTAGAAACGCTCTGCAGAGAAGTCAGCGTTCCCTGCCTGCTCCACGCTCTGCCAGGCCGGAACGACACTGTGCGGCTGGGACTGGAAGCGCTGCTGGCAGAGCGGCCTGACCTTGCGGGCTGCATGTTCCTGCCCGGAGATCAGCCTCTGCTGCGGCGGGAGAGCGTAGAATCATTGCTCCGCGCCTTTGCAGAGCACCTCCGGACACAAAAAGAAACAGAACGGATGATCTTCCGGCTGGCATATCGGGCCAAAGATGACCCGACACCCCTGGTCGGAAGTCCCGTTCTGTTTGACAGCGGGTATTTCCCCGCCCTGCGCACCCTGCCCGAGGGCAAGGGCGGCAGTTTTCTGCTCCGGCAGTATCCGGAACAGGTACATTGTTTTTATACCGCTCACCACGAAGAGCTGTGGGATGCCGACACCCCGGAAGCCCTGCAGAAGCTGGAAGCGATGCTGTAATTATTCCGCTTTGTCGTCTTTCGGCAGCAGCAGGTTGAGCACGATGGCCACAAAGGCTGCCGGGACGATGCCGGACTCACCGCAGATGAGTTGGATGGCCTGCGGGGTGTGTGCCAGAATGCTGGAGTTTGCACCCATGCCATAACCGACGCCCAGAGCCACGGAAACGATGGTCAGGGTGCGCGGGGTCATCTTCTCTTTGGTGATGAGCTGGATACCAGACACCACGATGGAAGAGAACATCATGACAGCCGCACCGCCCAGAACAGCCTGAGGCATAATGGAGACCAGTGCGCCCAGCTTGGGGATGAGGCCGCAGAGGATCAGGAAGACTGCACCGGTAGCCAGTGCACCACGGTTGACCACCTTGGTCATGGCCACCAGACCGACGTTCTGGCTGAACGAGGTGTTGGGCAGCACGCCAAAGCAGGCGGCAAAGGTGGAGCCCAGGCCGTCGCAGATGACACCGCCGGACAGCTCTTTATCGCTGGGCTCGCGGTTCATACCGCCCTCCATCACACCGGAGATATCGCCCACCGTCTCCACAGCGGTGACGATGAACATGACCATCACGGGCAGGATGGCGCGCAGATCAAACACGATCTTAACGGGCACCAGCTTGGGAATGGCAAACCAGCTGGCCTGTGCTACTTTGTCCCAGTTGAGGACCCAGGCCTTGGTGAACTCCACGCCGTCAGCGGTGACACCCGTGGTGGGCAGCACAAAGCCCATAATGATGGCAGCAACATAACCCACGATGATGCCGATGAGGATGGAAGAAGAGCTCAGAAAGCCTGTGGTCCAGTGCTTGAGGAACAGGATGACCACCAGCACGAAAATTGCCAGCAGCAAGTTTTCCATAGAGCCAAAGTCCTTTGCACCGTTGCCGCCGCCGAACGAGTTGATGCCGACGGAGATCAGCGACAGGCCGATGGACAGCACGACCGTGCCGGTAACGACCGCGGGGAACAGCTTGCGCAGAGGCTTGAGGAAGACGCCGAGGACGCTCTCAAAGATGCCGCCCAGAATGGACGCGCCCATAATGGCACCATAGGCCGTGACGCCGCCGCCCATGGTAGCCGCCACACTGTTGAACACGCCCAGGAAGCCTGAGCTGGTGCCCATAATGATGGGCACTTTGCCGCCGACGGGGCCCACTGCATACAGCTGGACCAGCGTGACGATGCCGGCCACAAACATGGCGTTCTGCAGCAGGCTGACCTGCAGGTCGGCAAACTCGCCGCCTGCCAGGCCGCAGGCGCTGGTGATGATCAGCAACGGGGTCAGGTTGCCCACAAACATGGCAAACACATGCTGCAGACCCAGCGGGATGGCGTGCTTGAGGGGCATTTTTGCTTCAAACTGGTAAGCTGCGCTTTCCAGCTCCGTACTTTTTAACATATCCTTGCTCCTTCCCTCTTTTGGGGTTCTCTTTTAACAGACGACTCAAATTATAACAGCGCCAGCGGCACTTTACCAGAGGGTTCCGCAAGTTTTTGTTCCCGTTTCTTTCATAAGTCATACTTAAATCGGGCTTTGTGCAGTTTTTACAGACAAGACTCGGGTTGTTTGGCAAATATTACCCGCCGGGTACCAGCAGTCTGCGAGGCGCAGCAAGGGTCTCTGTGCCCTCGGGCAGGTCATTTGCAGCCAGCATCTGCCCTGGGGAGACGGAGAATCTCCGGGCGATCTCAAACAGCTGCTCCCCTGCCTGTGCATAATAGACCCGCAGCGAGATCTCCGGGTCGGCTGGAGTCAGCGGTTCTCCCAGTGCAATGCTCTCCACGCAGGCTGTTGTGCAGCGCTCCAGGATCGTCCCCTCCACCCGGACCGTCACCGTTACTTCCAGTGCACCGCCCTGTGCCGTGCATTGCAGATCTTCCACACTCAGCCAGCACTCCGGGTAGAGATCCGCTGTTTCCGGCAGCGTGGTATCCAGCGCAAGATCCATTTCCAACGTTTTTTCATAGCTTTCCAGCTCGGCCAGCGTATTTTCCGCAAAGGCCGTGACGGTTACCCGGGCCGTCAGGTTCCAGCGGCCATTCTGGAATGCCAGCTGAGCCGGGCCAAAAGAGGCAAAACAGGCCAGCACTTTTGCCCCGGCATCCGGCAGCGCACCGGAGCCTTTGAGGGGAGCAGATGCACTCAGCGGGCAGACGATCCGCTCGGATAAGATGTTCTGCATGGTCTGTGTCGTCTCAAATTTCGTTGAGAACGCGTCGGTCACGCACTGGAGCTGGTAAGGCCGCCAACCCCGCAGCCGGAGCATGGCGGTCACGGTCAGTGTGCCGGGGCCGGAAGTGTTCCCCTCGCCCTGTGCCAGTGTGAACCCTGTGGGCTCCACCACACACAGGCAGCGGCAGTCCTCACTCAGTCCCTCCGCGTCCAGCACCTGGTTGAACGGCAGTGTGATGCTGGTGCTCCGCAGACTCGTCTCTCCCTCGGCACGCCAGGCACACTGTCCTTTGATTTCTCCCTTGGCAACAGCCTTTCCCCGCAGGACTTTCAGCTCCCGGACCTCTGCCGTGCCGGAGATGTCCAGAACTGCCGCCGGGGCTGTTTCCAGTGCAAGCTCCCCCTCCACGGTGATCAGCTTTTCCAGCACAGCGGCACGCCGCACGCCCGTGATGGTGGTAAACTTCTGCTCAATGCCCCCCTCCGAGAGTGCAGTGATGAGCTCTGTTTTGTTCTGCGCATGAACCGATACCACCAGCCCGAACGCGCCCCGTGCCTCGATACGGTGGGGGTTGACCACCCGGCAATTGACATATTCCGTCTGTCCCTCCACCTGTGCCGCCCACGCCGTAAATGGGAATTCCGGCAGCTCCAGCGTTTTGGTAAAGGGCAGCTTCTGCTCGGTCTGGCAGAGGCCCGCGCCGTCCTCGCCCTGATAATAGACCGTACAGCGCAGGTAGCCGTCCAGCGTCAGCCGCCCGGGCTGCAGCTGTTTTTGCAGCACCACCGGCCGCACAAAACACTTGACCAGTTTAAAGACCGGGGGCAGGTAATCGGAAATCAAAATCTCTGTTTCCAACGGGAGCTCCGCCTTGAGGGTGCAGCTGGCACCTGCAGCGGGCAAAGCATCCCGGAAAATCTTCAGTTCCATGCAACGCGCTCCTTTCCTGTCCGCTTGGCACATTTTATGCCCTGTAATGAAACGGTATGCGCAAAAAATCTGCCGGACAGCACACAGCCATCCGGCAGATTTTTGTTACAGGTTCTCTTTAGGGCTCTTTTTGATGCCGAACAACCGGCACAGCAGCCCCCGGAGAAGTTTCGGGCTTTTTACCACAACCACCTGCATGGATGCACCCCGCCTTTCACTGGTTTTGCCCCAGTATAAGCGGTTTGCGTACAAAATGTGCAGGCGCTTCAGCAAACAGGACCGTCTGCCAGCGTTTCAACGACCACCAGTGCTCCGGTGCGGGTGCTGACGGTGATGCAGTCAGAGCCCTCAGCATATTCATTGCTGACGCCCAGCGGATAGGTTGCTGTCAAGATCGCATCCGTCAGTTCATAGAACGAACCGCTCTCGCACACACCCTCGGCCTTTCCCTCCAACGGGAAGACAGAAAAGAAGAAATAATCTTCCTTGGGGTAGCTGCGGGTCTCACCGGGGAGTACGTAGCTGACGCGGCTGCGCTCGTCCTGAATGGTGACCCGCACGCCGCGCTGCTCCAGCCCAAGGCCGGTGCAAAGGTTTGCCAGTGTATGCTCCAGCCGCTTGCCACCCAGAGCACCCAGCAGCAACACCTCCGTAAAGCCTTTTTGAGAGACCAGCTTGGCGGCATACTCGGTATCGGTATCATCCTTGACATGGGGCAGAACAACAATGTCGTCATCCTGCTGCTCCGGGCAGGGAGCCGTATCAAAATCGCCCACTATGATATTGGGCTTGCAGCCCAGCGGAATGCAATTGCGGTAGCCTGCGTCACAGGCGATGATGAAATCATCCGGGCGCAGCAGCTTTGCCAGTTCCGGCGAAACCGGGCAGGCGGAAAGGATCACACAACGGGACATAAAACTGATTCTTCTTTCTTCCTCGATTCCTGGCTCCCCTGTTAGGGGAGCTCCCGGACGCGCCCCCGTAGGGGGACGGAACGGGTGAGAGGTTTTTAAACTTTGGGCCGCTGCCAGTCTTTGACGTCTTTTACTTCGTCGTACATGGCGCAATAGCTGTCGTACCGGGTCTGGGAGAGTTTCCCCTCGGCCAATGCGGCACGGACGGCGCAGCCTTTTTCTGCACGGTGGGAACAGCCGGTAAACTGGCACTCTCCCAGGTAAGGCCCAAACTCCGGGAACGCGTGTTCCAGATTCTCTTTCGGGATAAACCCGGCACGGTTGGCTTCCAGGCTGGCAAAGCCGGGCGTATCGGCAATGCGCCCGCCAAACGCCTCAAAAATGGTCACTTCCCGGGTGGTGTGGCGGCCACGGCCCAGCTTCTGGCTGATGGCACCCGTCTCCCGCTCCACGTCTGGCAGCAACGCATTGAGCAGCGTGGATTTGCCCACGCCGGAGTTTCCGCAGAACGCGCACAGGCGGCCTGTGATCCACTGCTTGACCTCGTCCAGCCCGGCTCCGGTCTCATAATCGATCCGGATGAAAGGCAGGGTGGATTTTTCATAAGCCGAGCGCAGGAACTCTGCTTCGGCCAAGTCGCCTTTGGTACAGACGATGACGGGCTGAACGCCTTTATCCACTGCAATGGCCGAGAGTTTATCCAGCACCAGTGTGCTGGGGGTAGGCTGTGTGGTGCTGGCCACCAGGAACAGCACATCCAGATTTGCCACTGGCGGACGGACAAAGACGTTTTTGCGGGGCGCGATTTGTGCAATGACGGCTGCGCCGTTCTCGGTTTCCAGCGTCACTTCATCGCCTGCCACCGGGGTGATTTTCTGTTTGCGGAAGATGCCGCGGGGCTTGCACTCCACGATTCCCTCCGCTGTTTTGACGTAATAGAACCCGCCGATGCCTTTCACGATATAATCGTTCATCCGCGGCCTCCCTTACGACAGCCAGGACTGCCACCAGTCCCCCAGAGTGGCACCGCCAGAGGACGATGCACTCTCGCCGCCCTCCGTGCTGCTGGAAGAAGAATCGCCGCTGCCCCACAGGCCGCCCCACCAGCTGCCATCACTGCCGCCATCCGAGCTGCTGGGGGCTTCCGGTTCCGGTGCGGGCTCCGGGCCTGCACTGACGACCACACTGACACGGCTGTTCAGCTTGATGGATGCCCCTGCGCCGGGGTTCTGACTGATGATGGTGCCCACGGGCTGGTCACTGTACTCCTCCGACTGACTGCCGAGGCCCAGTTTGTTCTGCACCAGCAGGGTGCGGGCATCGTCCACACTCATGCCCACCAGAGAGGGCACCTTGGTGGTGGTGCTTACCTGCGGGCGGCTGACATAGACGACCACCGTAGTCCCGGCGGCCACCTGACTGCCGGCGGCCGGGTCGGTGCGGATGATGGAGCCTGCGGCCACCGATTCATCCACCGCCTGGGTGACCAGAACGGACACGCCCAGATCTTTGAGCTGCTGTTCGCCATCGGCCTGCAGGTAGTTGGTCAGGTCCGGCACCGTGACATACTGGATGCCCAGGCTGACGGTCAGTGTCACGCTCTGACCCTCGCGGACGGTACGGCCCGCCACGGGAGACTGCTTGTAAACATAGCCTGCGGCGTAGTCGTTGGAATACTCCTGCTCCCAGTTGACGGTGATCTGGCCGGAGGCCACCTGTTGAGAAGCGTTGACTTCATCCTGCGTCATGCCGCTGTAATCGCCCAGGACAACATCGGCTTTCTGGTTCATCAGATTGCTGGAATCGTTGAGGATGCTCCAGCACAAAGCGGCACAGGCCAGCGCAAAGGCCACCGTGATGCCAAACAGCACCGGGAGAAAGGCCGAGCTCCGCTTCTTGCCTTTTTTGCGGGTATTTTTGGCACTGCCGCGGACAGTGCCTGCCTCACGTTTTTGACTCATAGAGGGTGTCACCACCTTTTCAGGAACTTCTTCCGGGAGATAAGTGTAGTTGAAGACGATGGCCGGGTTCTCCACATAGGCATTGAGCGCTTCCAGCATCTCCGCCGCGCTGCTGTAGCGGTTGGCTGGCAGCTTTGCCATGGCACGTTCCGTGATCTCCACAAGACCATGCGGCACAGTGGGAGCCAGCTCCTGCAGGGAGCGGGGCTCATCGGTGATCTGCTTCATGGCCACGGCCACTACATCGTCGGCGTCAAAGGGCAGCTTGCCCGAGAGCATCTCGTACATCATGACGCCCACCGAATAAATATCGCTCTTGCGGTCTGTTTCGTCACCCTTGGCCTGTTCCGGGCTGATATAATGAACACTGCCCATGGCCTTGCCGCCGCCCAGCTGATTTTCGGCCCGGGAGACCCGCGCGATGCCAAAATCCATCATCCGGAGCTGGCCATTGTCCAGCAGCATGATGTTCTGGGGCTTGATGTCCCGGTGCACCACGCCGTTGCGGTGGGCATGGTCAAGAGCCTTTAAGATCTGGGAGATGAAATGCACCGTTTCCCGGCTGGTCAGCTTGCCGCCGCGTTCGTTCAGGTACTCCCGCAGCGTCATACCGTCCACATACTCCATCACGATATATTGCAGCGTTTCGCTGACCGAGACATCATACACTTTGACGATGTTGGGATGGTTGAGCAGCGAAATGGCTTTGGATTCATTTTTAAAGCGGCGGACAAGGTCCGGGTCGTGCATCAGCTCCTGGCGCAGGACCTTGACGGCCACCACCGTTCCCACCGGGACAGGGCCGTTTTCCCCCACCACGACTGCCTTATAAACATTTGCCATACCGCCCGTGCCAATGAGCTCCCGGACTGCATACAGGCCGTCCAGCGTCCGGCCAATGAGATTATCCATGGCGTACCTCCAGCGGCTCTACGCCCAGCAGCAGGGCGGTGATATTATCCGGCCCGCCGTTTTCATCGGCGGTATCCACCAGGCGGTCCGGCAGGTCGTAGAACGAGCCCTTGCCCAGCAGCTGCTCGATGTCTTCCCGCGGGACGGCGTTGGTCAGGCCGTCCGAGCAGAGCAGCAGCAGGTCCCCGGGCTGCACCTTGACGATGGTGCACTCCGGCTCCAGCCGGTAATCCACGCCAAGAGCCTTGGTAATGATGTTTTTCTGGGGATGGTGCTCGGCCTCTTCCACCGTGATGGTGCCGCAGTCCACCAGCTCCTGCACATAGGAGTGATCGTGGGTGAGCTGAGTGAGCTTGCCGTCCCGGTAGAGATAGGCGCGGGAATCCCCCGCATGGCACAGGAATGCCTGCCCGGCCCGCACCAGCGCGCAGACCGCGGTGGTACCCATGCCGGCAAAGGCTTCCTCGTGCATAGCTTTCTGGAAAATGAAACGGTTGGCACTGATGAGGGCACGCTTTAAAAACGCTTCCTCCTCGCCGGGCATACACTGGGCATACTGCTCCTGGAAGCAGCGCTCAATGACGTTGCATGCGCTTTGCGAAGCTTCGCGTCCGCCCCGTGCACCGCCCATACCGTCGCACACAAGCACCCAAGCCGCATCGCCGGGGAGCTCCCCGGCACGGTAATCGTCCTGGTTTTCCTGGCGGACGCGGCCAACGTCCGTTTTTCCTGCTAGTTTCATAGGTTTCTCCTTATGCTTTCCCATTCATCTCGTCACGGCGGAGCTGCCCGCAGGCAGCGCTGATCTCACTGCCCAAACGGCGGCGGACCGTGGCGTTGACGCCCAGACTTTCCAGCTTCTGCTGGAAACGGCGGACGTTTGCGGCATCGGTGGCGGAGTAGGGGCTGCCGTCCACCGGATTGATGGGGATGAGGTTGACATGGGCTCCCATGCCCCGGATGAGGTTTGCCAGCTGTTTTGCGCAGGCATCGGAATCATTGACGCCCCGCACCATGGAATACTCAAAGCTGACGCGGCGGCCCGTGGTATCCTGATAGCGGCGGACGGCCTGCATCAGCTGCTCCACCGGGTAGGCGTCGTTGACGGGCATCATCCCGCTGCGGATCTCATTGTTGGGTGCGTGCAATGAGACGGAAAGGGTCAGCTGCAGCTTTTTCTCCGCCAGCTGGTCGATCTTGGGCACCAGACCGCAGGTGGAAAGGCTGATATTCCGCATCCCGATATTGACGCCCTCCGGCGAGGTGATGTTCTCGAGGAAGCGCATCACCTCGTCAAAATTATCCAGCGGCTCGCCAATGCCCATGAGGACGATGTGGGAGATGCGCTCCCCGATGTCCTTTTGAGCGGTATAAATTTCAGAGCAGATCTCCCCTGCTTCCAGGTTGCGCACCCGGCCCGCCTGGGTGGAGGCACAGAAGCGGCAGCCCATCCGGCAGCCCACCTGGGTGGAGACACAGACCGTATTGCCATAGTGGTAGCGCATGACGACGGTCTCAATGCAGTTGCCGTCCTCCATCCGCAGCAGATATTTCACGGTGCCATCTTTGGCCTCCTGCCGACGCTCGATCTGCGGGGCCGCGATATAAAACTGCTCTTCCAGCTTGGCCAGCAGGGTCTTGGGCTGATCAGTCATGGCGGAAAACTCCGTGACCAGCTTCTGATGCACCCAGTGGAAGATTTGTTTTGCCCGGAACCCCGGCTGGCCCAGCGCTTTAAGCTCTGCAGCCAGCTCCTCCAGCGTCAGGGAGGATATACAGCGTTTTTGTTCCATTGCGTTCTCCTATTGCTTCCCGGTGCAGCACACCGGGATTTGGTCATTGTTTCTGCATCGCGCAGAGGAAAAAGCCGTCCATCCCGGTGCGGGTAGGTACGGAGAGGGCTCCATGCTCCCCCACCGTCATTCCCTGCGGGAACGGCACCTCCGGCGTGACGACCCGGAACTCCGGATGGCGGTTTAAAAATGCCGCCACCTGTTCCTCATTTTCGGCCGGGTCAATGGTACAGGTGGAGTAGACCAACCGCCCGCCTGCTTTGAGCAGAGAGGCTGCTGTGTCCAGAATGGCCGATTGGGTGGCCAATAATTCATCGTGGCGGGCTTTGGGCAGGCTCTTATAGCGGATATCCGGCTTTTTGGCCAGGATTCCCAGCCCGCTGCAGGGTGCGTCCACCAGGATTCGGTCTGCCTGCGGCAACTTGGGGTTTGGTCTGGAGGCATCATTGCAAAGCGTCTCGACGCAGGCGGTAAATCCCATCCGTTCCACGGCCTTGGCAATGAGCTGGACACGGTTTTCGGTCACGTCGCAGCTGATGAGCCGCCCGGTGCCCTGCATTTCCTCAGCCAGCAGCAGCGTTTTGCCGCCGGGGGCTGCACAGAGGTCCAGCACGGTATCGCCCGGCTTTGCCTCCACACAGAGGGCCGCCAGCTGGCTGGCCTGTCCCTCCACATGGTAGTATCCCTGCCGGAAGAGCTGCTGCTCCGCCGGGCTGCCCTCAAAACGGGCCAGCACACTGCCCGGGACGATCCCCGGTTCCGCGCTCTTGGCACCATTTTGCAGCAGCAGCTCACACAGCTGTGCCGCGCTGACCTTGAGCGGGTTTGCCCGCAGGCTGGTCATACCGCCGTCTGCCGTATGGGTCAGGATGCCAAGTGCCTCCTCCGGGTAATGGCGGTGCAGAAACTCCGCGACCTCCCGGCTGGCGGAGCCGAGAACCATGAGCTTTTCAATTTCATCCTTGAAAACGGCTTTGTCCAGGTCATAGACACAGGCCTTGCGCAGGACCGCATTGACCAGGCCCGACGCACTGGATTTTTTGAAACTCCGGGTCAGCTTGACGGCCTCATTGACAGCCGCCGAGACAGGCACCTGCATATAACGTGCCTGCGCCACTGCTGCCCGCAAGATCTCCCGCACCGGGGCGTCCAATTTGGCAAGGCCTTTGGGCAGAAACTGCTCCAAAATAAAATCGATCGTTCCGCGGTGCTCCAGCACCGTGTAAAAAATGGCGCTGGCAAAGGCTTTATCGCGGCCATCCAGCTCCCGACGCCGGAGCTCGGCATCCAGAATCAGGTTGGAAAAGCCATCCTGCTCCTGCCGGACCAGAGCCGCCACCGCCGCCGCGCGGGGATTGGCCGCCATCAGAGGCTGTCCCCCGTTTTCAGGCGGAGGCCCGCTGCAAACGAGGTGCCGTCCATGGGCTTTTTGCCCTCCGGCACCACATGCAGCAGCTGGACAGCACCCTCACCGCAGGCAACCGTCAGAGGCTTGGTGGCCAGCACCGTGCCGGGCGCTTCTCCATTGGAGGGGGCCACACGGCACTCCATGACTTTGACTTTCTTCCCGCCTGCCGTCATAAACCAGGCACCGGGCCAGGGGTTCATGCCCCGCACCCAGTTGTGGATGTGTGCGGCAGACTCCGACAGTTTGAACTCGGCCATGGCCTTGTCCAGCATGGGGGCCAAGGTGGCGTTTTCGTGGTCCTGCTTCTGGGACTTGAGCGTCCCTGCCGCAATGGCCGGGATGGTCTCACAGAGGACGCGGGCCCCCACAGCCGTCACACGGTCAAACAGCTCGCCGCTGGTCTCCTCGGGGTCAACGGGCATCTTCTCACAGACCAGCACATCGCCGGTGTCGAGGCCCTCATCCATCTGCATAATGGAGACACCCGTCTCTGTATCCCCATTGAGGACTGCCCACTGCACCGGGGCGCTGCCACGGTACTTGGGCAGCAGGGAGACATGCAGGTTGACGCAGCCGTATTTCGGGATGTTCAGCACGCTGGCGGGCAGGATGCAGCCATAGGCCACCACCACGATGAGCTCCGGGGCCAGCGCCTGAATGTTGGCGTCCTCGCCTCCGTCCCGCAAGGTGCGGGGCTGGAAGACGGGCGTGCCATGCTCCAGAGCAACCTCTTTGACCGGAGGAGCCGTGAGCACCTGCTTGCGACCCACCGGCTTATCCCGGCGGGTGTAGACGGCGCAGATATCATGCCCTGCAGCGTACAGAGCCTTGAGGCACTCGGCAGCAATGTCCGGCGTACCCATGAACAGAATGCGCATCAGTTGTTTCCTTTCGCTTTGCGGGCTGCAGCGCGGCCCTCTTCCGTATCCTCATAGAAATACTCGCTGGACTGCATGATGGTGATGCCGTCCAGGTGGTCGTTCTCATGCTGGATGCAGCGGGCCAGCAGGCCCTCGGCCTCCAGCTCAAACCAGTTACCGTTGCGGTCCTGTGCACGGACTTTGACAGCCGCCGGGCGGGTCACTGCACCGTTATGGCCAGGGAACGAGAGGCAGCCCTCGTAGGCAGTCTCTTCATCCTCGGAAACAGCCAGGATCTCGGGGTTGACGAAATCAATGAACTTGTACTCGTAATCCTCGGGGATCTCGTCCGGAGCATCGGTGGTGTCCCACACCACGAACAGGCGGCGGAGCATGCCAACCTGAGGGCCGGCCAGGCCCACGCCATCAGCCGCGATCATCGTCTCGCGCATATCGTCCAGCAGGGTAGCCAGACGGTCATCAAAATTGGTCACAGGGCGGCAGACCTTGTTCAGGATGGGGTCGCCCTCTTTTACAATGTTACGGATCGCCATAAATCGAAACCTCCAAAAGTTTGTATTGTGTTATCATCAAATATCGCCATCCGAGTGCAGGTCTACAACGACCGAGGCCTTAGAGGGCAGCTTTTCCTGCTCGTAGAGGCCCAGCGTTTCCCGGACAAGATCCCGGAAACGGCGGTCATTGCGGCACTTGATGGTGAGCTTATAGCGGTAGGTGTCGTTGATTTTTTCAATGTTGCCGGGGGTCGGGCCCAGCACCCGCAGAGGCAGGTCCGGCTGTCTGGCCGCCTGTTGGCCCAGTAATGCGGAAAAACGGGCCGCCGCCCGGGCCACCTCGATCTCTTTGCCGCCCGCAAAGCCAATGACGCAGAGCCCGCAGAACGGCGGGTAAAGGCCCAGCCTGCGGTATGCGATTTCCTGCTCGAAGAAAGCATCGTAATCCTGCGCGGCGGCGAGGTTCAGAACCGGGTTATCCGGGTCGGTGGTCTGGATGATGGCAAAGCCGGGGTCTTTGGCCCGGCCGCTTCGGCCCACCACCTGAGTGATGAGGCTGAAGACCGTTTCATAGGCCCGGAAGCCCTGTGCAAACAGGAGCGAGTCAATGCCGAGGACACCCACAAGGGTCACGTCCTCAAAATCCAGCCCCTTGGCCACCATCTGGGTGCCCACCATGATGTCATACTCATGATCGGCAAACCGGGCCAACAGCTTCTCGTGGGCGTCTTTTGCGGCGGTGGAGTCCTGATCCATCCGCAGGATGCGGGCTTCCGGGAAGAGCTTTGCAAGCTCTTCCTCTGCTTTCTGTGTGCCAAAGCCCCGGTATTGCAGCTTGCCGCCGCAGGTGGGACAGTTTTTGGGGGGTGGGTCCATCTGGCTGCCACAGTAGTGGCAGAGCAGTTTGTGGCTGGCCTTGTGGTAGACCATGGGGACACTGCATTTGGGGCACTTGAGCACCTCGCGGCAGTCCTCGCACTGAGCCACCGTCTGGTAACCCCGGCGGTTGAGGAGCAGGATGGTCTGCTTGTGAGCTTCAAGGTTGCGGCGGATGGCGTCTTCCAGCGCAAGGCTGATCTCCCGCGGGTTGCCGGAAGCCAGCTCCGCCCGCATATCCACGATCTGGACACTGGGCAGCGGGTTGCCTCCATAGCGTTTGGTCAGCCTGACCAGCTGGGTGCGGCCTTTCTGAGCCGCAAAGTAGCTTTCGGTGCTGGGGGTGGCACTGGCCAGCAGGAGCAGTGCACCGTTTTCCGCCGCGCGCTGGCGGGCCACCTCATGGGCGGAGTACCGGGGTGCGGACTCAGAGCGGTAGGTATGCTCCTGCTCCTCGTCAATGATGACAAGGCCGATGTTTTCCAGCGGCGAAAAAATCGCGCTGCGGGTGCCTACCACGATATCCGCCCCGCCATCCTGGATCATCTGCCACTGGAGCAGCCGTTCGGTGTGGTTGAGGGCGGAGTGCTGCACGGCCACCCGGCGGCCAAACTGGCTCTTGAGCCGCAGGATCATCTGAGGTGTCAGGCTGATCTCCGGCACCAACACCAGCGCCTTGCGGCCCAGCTGTAAGCACCGCTCAATGAGCTTTAAAAAGACCAGCGTTTTTCCGCTGCCTGTGACACCGTAAAGCAGCGCCGAGTGCGGGGCGGTATCTTCCAGGTGAGGCAGCAGGGCACCATAGGCAGCCTGCTGCTCCTCCGTCAGAACGATGGGCTCATTTTGAAACGGGATGCTGGCGTAAAGGTCGATGGAACGGTTGACCCTCGTACAGGCCAGCACGCCTTTGGTGCAGAGATTGTCCAGCACCGCCCGGCTGATGCCTTTTTCTTCCAGTTCTCCCTGCGTGCGGGGGCCTCCACTGAGCAGCGCCACTGCCGCCAGCTGTTTGGCGGTCGGTTTCGGCTTTGCGGGCAGCTCCCCGGCCAGCTGGTAAGAATTCTCCGTGTGGCGGGTGAGCTGTTTTTGCAGTACCGGCGTCACACCATCGGCAGCCACGGCGGGCTTGTACTGTGCCCCATATGGGATGACCGCCTTGACAGCCTCGTAATAGGTGCAGAACGTCCGTTCTTTTAAAAAGTAGACCAGCTTGAGCAGCTCCGGCGTCAGGCAAGCCGAGGCCGGGGCGACGTCAAACAGGTACTTGAGCTTGGAGCTCTCCGGCTCGGCGTCGCAGGCCAGCACCACCCCCATCCGGGCACGGCTCCCCCGCCCAAATGGCACCAGCACCATGCTGCCCAGGCGGACAGCGTCCTGCTGGGCCGGCATGACGGCGTAGGTATAGAGTTTGTCGAAATGAAAGGTTGCATTGCTGACGGCAACGCCCACCGTTTTTGGCATTCGCGCGGCTCCTTTATGCGTTCAGTCCTGCACGCTGGCAGATGACCTGGTACAGCTCTTCGGCACAGGGGCCGATCTCGTTGTTGACCAGCTTGACGGCAAAGTGGTCCTGCTGGGCCAGTTCCTGCTTGGCCGTGGCAAGACGCTCCCGGATGCTTTCTTCCGTCTCGGTACCACGGCCCCGCAGACGGCGCTCCAGCTCCTCCTCCGAGGGAGGCAGCAGGAAGACCGTGGTTGCACCGGGGTACATCCGGCGGATATTGGCCGCACCGTGCACGTCGATGACCAGCACCACCAGCTTGCCTGCGTTGAGGCGCTTGTTGACCTCTTCTTTCAGGGTACCATAGTAGTTGCCGTTATAGAAGTTGTGCTCCACTACTTCATCGTCCTCAATGAGCTTTTGGAACTGCTCCCGGGTGCGGTAGTAGTAATCCACACCCTCCTGCTCCCCGGGGCGGGGCGAACGGGTGGTGGCGGAGACCGTCTTTTCGATTTCAGGGTGGGCCTCCCGCAGGGCTTTGACAACGCTGTCCTTGCCCGTGCCGGCTGCACCCGAGACTACAAACAGATATTTTTCATTTTCCATGATTTTACTGCTCCTCTTCTATCACTTTGCCCTCCGGCTGCCCGGCGGCACGGCTGGCCACCGTTTCCGGCTGCAAGGCCGAAAGGACGACATGGTCGGAATCCATGATGAGCACCGCGCGGGTGCTCCGGCCATAGGATGCGTCGATCAGCATTCCACGCTCCCGCGCCTCTTTGACCAGACGCTTGACCGGGGCGGAATCCGGGCTGACAACGGCCACGACCCGCCCGGCACTGACAAGGTTGCCAAAGCCGATGTTGATGAGCTTCATCCTGTTCCCTCTTTTCTTGGAGGATCACTCCAGATTCTGGATCTGCTCGCGGATCTTCTCGATCTCCGCTTTCATATCCACCACAATGCGGGTGATGTCCAGATCCTGGCACTTGGAGCCAATGGTGTTCGTTTCACGGTTGAGCTCCTGCGTCAGGAAGTCCAGCTTGCGGCCAACCGGCTCGTTCTGCTCCAGAATGGAGCGGTACTGGGCAATGTGGCTGCGCAGGCGGACGGTCTCTTCATCCACCGCGGTCTTATCGCCAAAGATGGCGGCCTCGGTCAGGACACGGGCATCGTCAATGTTGCGGTCTTCCAGAATGACCTTGAGCTTTTCATACAGACGGTTGGTATAAGCCTCCACCCGGCCTGCGCTCAGGGTCTCCACTTTGCCGACGCACTCCTCCAGGAAGTTGAGGCGGTTTTCCACGTCCGCTTTCATCTTGGCGCCCTCGGCGGCACGCATCTCCACAAAGCGGTCCAGTGCCTGAGCTGTCACGGCGGAAACATCCTCCCACAACTGTTCTTCGTCCACATCAGCGTGGCGGGTCGCCAGCACATCCGGGAACCGGGTCAGCAGGCTGGTGGTGGTGTCGTTCTTGATGCAGAGCTCCTCGGACAGGGTGCGGAGAGCCTGCTGATAGCTGCGGGCCAGCTCCATATTCACTGTGACGACCGTGTCGGCAGCCTCCACATTCTGCACCGTCAGGCTCAGCTCCAGCTTGCCGCGGGTGACACGCTCGTTGAGCTGCTTTTTCAGGCGGCTGTCCAGATAGCTGCAGGTGCGCGGCATCCGGGAAGAATACTCAAAGTACCGGGAGTTGACGCTGCGCAGCTCCACCGTGATCTCGCGGCCATTGCGCACAGCAGTTCCCCGGCCAAAACCGGTCATGCTCAATATCATGCTTTTTTCCTCGTATTCCAAAGGGTTTTCTGCGGACATTCTTCGTATATGTATCCGCTTTGGGGCACACAGACCCATGTTACGATACATATATCATATATTTTACTCTGCTGCCCTTTTTTTTGCAAGCAATAAAAACAAAAAAGGGGCAGCTGCATCAAATGGTGCAGCTGCCCTTTCTGGTATTATGATTTAGACAGGGTGAGACTTGTTTGCAAAATCCGCGTGGTCGGCATCGACGCCCTGCAGCTTTGCGTTGCGCTTCTCGAAGAACTTGGGTGCGACCTGCGGGAACATTGCGTAGGTCAGCACGTCCTCTTCCTGAGTAGCCCACTTGGCAGCTTCCGTCTTCAGCTTGTCCATCTCAGGAGCAAGGGTATCTGCAAAGCGGCAGGTGATGGGCTGCTCGTCGCCCAGGATCTTCTTGGTGAACTCGGGCTTGATGGGAGCGGGAGTCTTGCCGTAATCGCCATGGACCAGGCCCTTGAACTCC
>ERZ838483.296-NODE-296-length-64758-cov-4.122081_pt1 | contig 64758 bp, 64 predicted proteins | sample MGYA00519939_ERZ838483 | MGnify/ENA primary metagenome ERZ838483 (study PRJEB31850, sample SAMEA3708836) | human gut metagenome | biome: human gut; feature: human-associated habitat; material: faeces | place: China | collected 2014 ...
CAAATCAAAAGAGCACTACATCTGCTAAAAATAGTAAGACAGAAATTACTATGTGGCACGCAATGAATGGTGCACAACAAAAAACTTTGAAACAATTGACTAATAAATTTGAAAAAGAAAATCCTAACATCAAAGTTAAGCTAGAAAATCAAGGTAATTACCCTCAGTTACAAGGGAAAATTACTTCTACTCAACCAAATCCTAATAACTTACCAACAATGACTCAAGCTTATCCTGGTTGGCTTTATCAAGCTGCGCAAAATAAGATGTTGGTCAATTTGACTCCATACATTAATAATTCAACTTATGGTTGGGGCTCAGTAGCCAAATCTAATATTCGTCCTGAATTAATGAAGGGTGCGCAAATTAATGGCGTTCAATATGGTATTCCCTTCAACAAATCTATTGAAGTCTTGACTTATAACAAGACCCTACTTAAGAAATATGGTTTAAAGGTACCTAAAACAATGGCAGAACTTAAGTCTGTTTCTAAAGCAATTTATGAAAAGTCCAACCATAAAATTGTTGGTGCTGGTTTTGATAACTTAGCCAACTACTATGTTCTAGGTCTCAAGAATGAAGGACAAACTTTTGGTCGTTCAATCAAGTTAGATTCGGCTGCCTCTAAGAAAGTTATTAACTTCTACGCAGATGGCGTACGCAATGGCTACTTTAGAACTGCTGGTAGTGAACGTTACCTCTCCGGTCCTTTTGCTAATGAAAAAGTCGCAATGTACATCGGTACTTCAGCTGGTGAAAGCTACACTAAGATGGGTGTAGGCAACAAGTTTACGTACGGCGTTGCTCCTCGTCCCGGTGAATACACTATTTCTCAAGGGACTGATCTTTATGTCTTTAACCATGCTTCAAAAGCACAAAAAAATGCTGCCATGAAATATATGAAGTTTTTGACTAGCAAATCTAGCCAATTAACTTGGGCTAATGAGACTGGCTATATTCCTGTTAACGATAATGTCTTAAATAGTAAGGAATACTTAGACAGCAAGATAAAATTACCAAGTGTCTTAAAGGATTCAATGAAGCATCTCTACAGTGTTCCTGTAGCTAAGAATTCTGACTCTGCTTATAATGGTATGAATCAAATTATGGAAAATATTTTAATTGCTGCAAATAAGCATCAAAATGTTAATGCTCAAATTAAGGCTGGTCAACAAAAATTAGATAGCGCTTGGCGTCAATAATGATATTAAAAAAGCATCCCCCTTCTCTATTTTGATTAGGGATGCTTTTTTGCATTTGCAAGAGTTGAATTTAATTTAAGCACTCACATAGAGTGCGACGTGCAAAGCACCTACTTTTGACTGGGGTAAATATTTGGCTTCATCAACTATTATACTATGTCAAAAATATATAAAGAAGAGTTAACACATAAAATACAAAACAAAATCAGTGCGAAACTCCCTCATTTTTATGTTCACATAGGGTTCGCACTGATTTTTTTCTTAACTCAAATCTTTCTTAGTAACTGCCAAATGTGCCTTATCATTGATAAAGACCCAGATTGGCAAATCTATTCCTGTTGAATCAGTCAAATTATTTACAATTTCACTGATAAAAAGCTGGACCATTTTCTTAGGCGGTTCAGTAAAGTCTCTTCTTTGCGGCGTGTACCATAAACCTGTGATTGGCTTTTTAGTTTGTCGATCGAAAATACAATTCATGGTTTCATCATATTGATCAAATGAGGCCTTGTAGACTATATGTAATGGATGATGTGCCAAGTTCTCGACTAACTGATAACGCATATCGTCCGCAATTCTTCCTTTACTAATCATCATTAAACTGGTAACTGGACCATTTTCTTTTTCAAATTTTTGCAACTTGCCTTGTTTGAGTAGCTTCTTTTCAACTGAAATAAAACTATCAGAATCAACTAACATCGTTTTTCCTTCTCTCTACTATCTATTATAAGCAAGCTGTCAATTACTTTACATAATTTTGCTTATTATGCAAAAAAAGAAGCCATGACCTGAAAATCATGACTTCTCGCGAATTCCTCGTCCGTAAATCGAAATCTTCACGAACATTTTTACCTTAACACAATTAATTATACTAGTCTAATTAATTTTAATTACTAAAGCTTCATATGGCTTCAATGAGATATTCTCTCCTAGTTTGCCATCTTGTGCAGAATAATTGCTCAATACGAGTTGATAATTCTTATTTTGATATTGTTCAGGCAATGGTACTACATGATCAGTACCATAGAAATTAGTGAAAACTAATATTTTTTTAGCTTCATCCTTCAAAAAACGTTCATAGGCAAAAATTTGTGGATCATCTTTTAAAAACATTCTAATATGGCCATCAGAAATCAGTTGTTCGTGCTTACGCAACTTGATCAATTTTTGATAGTAAGCAAAAATTTCACCCTCGTGTAATTCTTTTTCAACATTAATTCTATCTTGATCTGTTGGTAAAAGCCATGGCTTTGATTCACTAAAGCCAGCAAATTTACTATCATCCCAGTGCATCGGCACACGAGAGTTATCTCGTGCTTTAGTTTTTACTATTGCAAATGCTTCATCATCGCTTATTCCCTTTTGTTTCAATGCCGCAAAAGCATTTTTAGCTTCAACATCTACATAATCATGAATTGAAGAATAATGTGGATCCATCATTCCTATTTCTTCGCCCATATAAATGTAAGGAGTTCCGCGCATACAATGTGTCGCAGTAGCAAGCATTTCGGCTGATTTCTCTCGATATTTACCAGTATCACCAAAACGGTTAAGGGCCCACGGCTGGTCATGATTGTTCCAGAACAAAGCATTCCAACCGCCACCTTGATCCATTTTTTCTTGCCATTCAGTAAATAAGTGCTTTAATTTCATGAAATCAAACGGCTCTTTAGACCACTTTTCACCATTTTTATAATCGACTTTTAAATGATGGAAAGTAAAGACCATGGACAATTCATGCTCACTCGGCTTAGAGTACTCAATCGAATTAGCAATAGTAGTTGAAGACATTTCACCCACCGTAATTGAGTCAGGATCTTGACCAAAAGTAGAGCGATTCATTTCTTTCAAATATTGATGCACTACTGCTGTATCAGTATAAAGACTCTTTTCCTGACTTGGATCACCAGTTGAATCAACTAACTTTTCATCCTTACCGGTCACGTTAATTACGTCAAAACGGAAACCATGTACTCCCTTTGAACGCCAGAAGTTAATTACTTTGAACAATTCTTGACGAACTTCTGGGTTATGCCAATCGAGATCTGCTTGAGTTGGATCATATAAATGTAGGTAATAATAATCCGTATCACCAAATTTTGCCCAAGCTGGTCCACCAAACTTACTTTGCCAATTATTAGGCAAGGAGCCGTCAGGCTTAGCTTTCCTTAAGTAAAAGAATTTGCGGTACTTTTCGTCTCCTGCCAAAGCTTTTTTAAACCATATATTTTCGGTTGAACAATGGTTTAGCACCATATCCAACATGACGCCAACGCCTATTTCTTTTAGCTTTTTAGTTAATTCCTCAAAGTCAGACATTGTGCCAAAGCGAGGATCAATTCGGTAATAATCCGCAATGTCATAACCGCCATCATTCTGAGGGGATACAAAAAAGGGATTAAACCAGATCATATCAACGTTAAGCTTCTTGATGTAATCGATTTTAGCGATGATCCCTGGAATATCACCTACTCCATCGCCATTAGAATCATAAAAAGATTTGGGATAAATTTGGTAAATTACTTTTTTGCCTAAATCTGTCATTTTTATCTCCTATAACTTAATTTTCTGTCTACGAGCAAAGTCAATAAATTTAAACTTTTTAGGATTATGAAAGGATAAAGTTAACTGAAACAGCGTTGTATCTGCTAAAAAATTATGACTAGCTACTAGTACTGCTTCCTTACTATCCAATTGCAATTTCTCTTGTAAATCAGCATCGATTTCTTCTACCGTGATTGCCTTAGTTGCATAGGATATATCTAGCCCTAATTTATTTTCTAAATAATTGTAGATTGATTTTTCTGCTTCTTCTGACGGCAGCTCAGTAATTGGTGGATTAAATAAGAAATCACAGTCCAGCACTTCTGGTTCATCGTTAATCATTCTTAAACGTTCAACATAGATCCCTGCATGCTTCTTTTGTTCAGGGAAGAATTTCTTGAAAATTGCCGGCAAATCATCAACCATTTCATCATTAAGTAGCTTAGTTTTTGCATTCATTCCTAATGATTTATTTAATTCCGCAAAGCTAGAAATTCCTGAAATAGGAAACGAAAACTTTTCCAAATTAAGGACAATCGAACCTTTGCCCTTGATTTTTTGGATTAATCCTAACGAGGTCAATTGCTGCAAAGCTTTACGCACTGTTTCGCGTGACGCGCCATAAAGCTCTGTCAATTGATTTTCACTAGGCAAGCGCTCGCCTTCCTTAAATTGTTGATGTTTAATCTTAGAAGCTAAGTCTTGAGCGATCAGTTCAGATTTTGCTTTAGTCATCTTGACCTTGTCCTTTCTTAAAATCATGTTCATTATATTTTTGATGTACGTACATGTCAATAGATATATCTAAAAACTATATTGCAGGCATGTAATCATTTTCATAAAAATCTATTGACAACTTGTACGTACAGGAATATTATAATAAATGAATTTTGTGAAAACGCTTTTATAGGAAAGGGAGAATAACACTTATGAATAAAAACGAAATTGCATTACTTGCTCCTGCTAATGGTCAAGTAATTGCACTAAGTAAAACAAGTGATCCTATCTTTAGCAAAGGAACTATGGGTGATGGTTTTGGTTTAACACCAACTGATAATACAGTTCTTGCACCAGTTAGCGGCACTATCTCAATGATTGCTGAAACAAAGCATGCGATCGGAATTACTACTAAAGATGGTCTAGAAGTATTGGTCCACATGGGAGTTGATACGGTTGGACTTAAAGGTGAACCGTTTGATGTAGTAATTAAAAATGGTCAGGAAGTTAAAGCTGGTGACCAAATTGCCACGATGAATATAGAGATGATTAAAGCAAAAGATCTTGATACTACGATTATGACTTTAATCACCAATTCATCTATGAAACTTGATGGCTTAGATGTAACTGAAGGTAAAGCAGAAGCTGGCGATACAGTTGCTCGAGCTTATTTAAAGGAGTCAAAAGAAGATAGTTCAGACAAGAAACTTTCGTATGATGAATTAGCTACTTTCATTATTAAGAATGTTGGTGGTAAAGATAATATAAATAACCTGATTCACTGTATCACGCGTTTGCGCTTTTATTTGAAAGATGAGTCTAAAGCCAATGATGATATTTTAAAAAATCAACGTGGCATACTTGACGTTATGCATGCTGGTGGTCAATATCAAGTCGTAATCGGTAATGAGGTTACCAATGTTTACGATGCAGTTATGAAACAATTGCCTGGTCTTAGTGACAATCCTGCACCTCAAACTAATAATCAGGATGATGGTAAAAATCCTGTTTCTAGAGCCTTTAGTAATCTAATTGGTTTTATTACCGGCTCAATGAGTCCTGTAATCGGTGTTATTGCAGCATCGGGTATCATCAAAGGCTTACTTGCACTACTCACCCTTCCACAACTTGGTGCTTTACTTAGCGTCAAGAGTCCGGTCTATGTCACAGTTAGTGCTATGGCCGACTCTGCTTTCTTCTTTCTACCAGTTCTAGTAGGATTTGCAGCAGCTAAGCGGTTAGGATCCGATCCAATGATTGCTGCAGTAATTGGCGGTTTCTTAGTTTATCCACAAATGATTACTTGGGGCAAGAGTATGACGACAATGTTTAGTCTTGGATCTTGGAACTTCCAATTCTTAAACTATTCCTACTCTATCTTTCCAATGATTTTAGCTGCTTGGCTAGCTAAAGAATGTGAACAGTCATTAAAGAAAGTTTTGCCTAGTTACTTGCAAATGATCTTTACCCCATTAATTACTATCCTTGTAGTTTCAACTATCACATTAGTTATTACCGGTCCAATCATTCAAGGAGCCGCAAATGGTATCGCAGTCTTTATTAACTGGCTAGTATCTGCATCTGGCTGGGTTGGCGGCTTAATAATCGGTGCCTTTTATCAGTTATTGGTTATTTTTGGTCTTCACTGGGGCGTTGTGCCACTAGTTGCTCAACAAATTGCCTCAACTGGTCAAAGCTCATTAAACGCAATTATCTGCGCAACAATGGTTTCCCAAGGTGCAGCTGTTCTTGCAGTCGCAATCAAATCAAAGAAAGCAGACATGAAAGAGCTAGGAATTGCAGCAGCTATTTCAGCCTTCTGCGGTGTTACTGAACCCGCTATTTATGGGATTAACTTAAGATATAAGAAGGTCTTTGCTTCAGGTTGTATTGGCTCAGCCTTCGGTGGCCTAGTTACTGGTTTAATGCATGGTACTATGTATGGCTTTACCGGTGGTCTAATTGGCTTCTCAAGCTTTTTCAACCCGGCCCATCCTACTCAACTAAATAGTTTCTATACTTTCCTAATTGCCAGTGCTGTTTCAATTATAGTTTCATTTATTGCAGTTTGGGTATGGGGATATAATGACAACATGACTATGGGTAAAAAAGTAGCCAAGAAGCAACGCCCAGGTTCAGCTAAATAAAAATTTAGAGCAAAATAAAACGATGAATCACCCACAAAGGTAAATTCATCGTTTTTTGTCTTATTTAAGCAGCATCAGCAATCCGTTGTGCCTCAATTAATTCAGCTTTTCTGATATCACGAGGCAAGAACTGACGAATATCTTCTTCATTATAGCCCACCTGCATCCGATGATCGTCTGCAATAATAGGTCTCTTTAATAATCCTGGATTCTGAGTAATTAAAGCAACCATTTTAGACAATGACAAGTCTTCATTCAACTTATTCTTTAATTGTTTGAAAGACTGCGAACGAGTAGATAAAATATCCTCAGTTCCATTTTCAGTTAAAGACAACAGATGAAGGACATCTTCTTTAGATAATTCCTTAAAGACGTTCTTTTCCTTGAAAGAAAGATGATATTTGTTAAGCCATGCTCTCGCCTTACGTGAAGATGCACTACTTGTTGACATATAAAGAGTAATCATACAATACGCCTCTTTCTAAAAAACTCGTTAACTTCTCGTACATTAGTTCTATTGTATAACTTACTTTTTGATAGTGCAAGCTATTTTTACAAAAAAATTGTTGAAAATAGTATACTTACCTTACTGAAAGAAGGAATTTGATGAATTTTAAAACACCAATTGCCGAACAAATGAGGCCGCAAACACTGGCGGATATGGTAGGCCAAAGTGAGTTGCTGGGACCAGGAAAGGCTTTAAGAAATATTATCAAGCAGCATGTTAATATTTCTTTACTTCTCTGGGGGCCTCCTGGTACCGGAAAGACAAGCTTAGCTCAAATTATTGCTAAAGAGAATGATTATCCCTTTGCTTCATTTAATGCTTCAATTGATAATAAAGCACAGTTGAACAACATTATTAATGCTTATAAGTATCAGACCTTCGTTCTTTTAATTGATGAAATCCACCGTATGACCAAAAATCTACAAGATTTTTTATTACCTTATTTAGAAAATGGTCACGTTCTACTTGTTGGCTCTACCACTGAAAATCCAATTATGTCGATTGTGCCAGCTGTGCGGTCACGTTGTCAAATCTTTGAGTTCAATCCTCTAACAGAAGACGATATTGCAGCTGTTTTGAACAAGGCATGTACTAAGGTCCTTAAATTAGTAGATCACCAAGTTGAAAAAAATTCGTTAAATTTGATAGCAGCCGCAGCTGATGGCGACCTACGAATTGCTTTAAACATTTTAGAGACTGTTCATGCACTTAATCCTAAAAAGATCACCTTAGCAAATGTTAAATCGTTTACTAAGCAGCAATTCTTTAGCTATGATAAGAAAGCCACTAAACATTACGATTATTTAGCTGCATATTCTGACTCTATGGCTGGCTCTGACACAGATGCTGCACTTTATTATCTTGCTATTTTGCTAAAAAATGGAGATTTAGCTTCGGTTGTACGGCGTCTGCGTGAGATTCCATATACTTATATTGGCTTAGCTAATCCGCAACAAGTAACTCAAATTGTTACTGCAGCTAATCAAGCTGAAAAGATAGGAATGCCTAAAGCTAAATATCCACTAATGTTTGCAACAATGTTAATGTGTATTTCGCCAAAATCAGGAGCATTTGAGGAAATTTGGGAAAGACTTGATCAAGATAGTGATCATCCCAATCGGTATCCCATGCCTAATAGTTTGCGTGACTTTCATTATAAACACGCTAAAGAAATCACGGGAGCTGGCCTAGCTGAGTCACCTTTTCAAGCTCCGCATCAAATCGCCAAGCAAAATTATATGCCCAAGGGACTCAAAGGCAAACAATATTATTTTCCAAAAGACAATCAAAATGAACGCAGATTATATGAGCAATACCTAAAATTACATCGTTATATTTACGGCGAAGATTATCAAAAATAAAGGACAGCAATGCAATTGAGCATCCCTGTCCTTTTTGGTTAGATTATAAATGAAGAAAATTGGTTTATTAATTGCTTCTACGAGAGAAGATTCTCGTCCAGCCACCTATATGGTAGTTCTATTTAAGTTATTTGTTAAATGCTAATCGAAAAAACTTTACGTACTTTTTACGTATTTTATTACCAATAATAACAAAAAAGCAGCGGCGCAAATACAGCGTCACTGCAATATGTAGCAAGATTATCAATGAAGAAAATGGTATTTATCACTTCTAAGGAGGAAGGATATTTCATCTAGCCACTTATATCCTAATGCTACAGTATTAATTTGTTAAATAAAACGGCTATTAAATCTACCAATATTTTTCTAGTGGCTTTTCATTCCTACCAGTGCGAGTTTGACGCAAATGTTCAGTCACAATATTAGTCAACACTTCGGCTAATTTATCAATCTGCTCAACAGTCACATATTCGTATCGGCCATGATAATTGCCACCACCATTAAATAAGTTAGGTGTAGGAATTCCCTTAGGCGAAATAAAGTTTCCATCAGTTCCACCTCTAAAGGATTGTACATTTGGCTTTAGTCCAGACTTGCGATAAGCATCAAGAGCCAGATTTACAATATATGGCTTGTCCTTAATATAGTTGTAGATATTTTCATATTGCTCACGAATATTTACAGTAAATCTATTACCATACTTTTTGTTCATCTTTTTAACTAGATCGCGAATAAACTGTTCTTTACGGTTATATTCACTTTGATCAAAATCACGAATAATCATGCTAATATCGGCATGATCAACATTGCTTTGAGCATGTAGAACCAAGAAATAACCATCATGATTACGTGACTTTTCAGGCACTTGATCCTGAGGTAAATTAGACAAAAAATCATTCATCAAAGTTGTTGCGTTAACCATCAGACCATATGCTTCACCGGGGTGAACTACAGTCCCTTTAATATGGATCGTAACCTCTGACGCATTAAAGGTATCGTATTCAAAATCTCCTGGCCGCCCATTGTCTAATGTATAAGCGAATTCTACATTAGGAAAATCAGCTGGATCAAAATATTGACCACCACAGCCAATTTCTTCGTCTGGACCAAAAGCAACAAAAACATCACCGTGTTCAATTTCAGGATGTTCAGTTAAATATTTAAGCATTGCTAATGCCCCAGTGATTCCAGCCTTATCATCAACTCCTAGCAAAGTATGACCATCAGAAGTAATTAAGGTTTGTCCTTTTAGATTTAATAAGTCTGGAAACTCAGTTGGATCAAGAACAATATTATCTTTCTCATCTAGGATAATTTTCTGACCATCATAATTTTCGTGAATTTGTGGCTTAATATTAACTGCATTAAAGTCTGCAGTATCCACGTGAGCAAAGAAGCCAATAGGCGTTACCTTTTCTGCTGTGTTTGCACTTAACTTTCCAATTGCAAAAGCTGTTTTTTCATTATAGTAAGCATCAAGCCCCAGCTCTTTCATTTCCTTTACTAGTTCTTTGGCCAGCTCAACTTGGCCAGGTGAGGAAGGAATCTGATCATGATGTTCATAATATGAGCGAGTATTCTTTTTAGCTAACTGAATAAACCGTTTTTCTTCATAATCTAAATTATAAAAACTCATTAATATTGCCTCTTACACTAATTCCATCGTATCACTTGAAACTGGCTCAGACTTGGGGTCTGACCACCACGACTCTTTAACTGTTTTGATAATTTTAAAACCATGCTTTGCATACAGCGCTTTAGCTGCTATATTTGCGCTAAAGACTTCTAGCCTAATCGGCCGTCTAATATTTGGTAACACTGAAGCTAGCAATTGATCACCAATACCACGTCGTTGAAATTGAGGATCAATATAAAAATAAGCTAAATTATGTGGCTTATACGCAGCAAAGCCAGCAAATTCATTATTAACTTCTACAATCCTAATCTCAGAATCAAAGAAATTATACCAGTATGGTGCTTCCTTAAACGGAATAAAATATTTCTCCACTCCGCCTATTTTCATTTCTTGCAAACGAGCCGCATCATGAACCCGGCACAAATCTTCGTAATCTAAACTTTGAAAACATCTAGTTCTTACTTGCATAATTTACTCCTTTAGGTGAAAGAGTTAATAAATTTTTATTTTTCTTTAATTATACAGAAGTGAATTATACATTTAAAGATTTTAGTTCCAATTCAACCAGTCTTCATCAAAAAACTTAACTTTTTCTTCCTGTGATTCTAATTCCTCTTGTTGCATCATAGCTATTATCATCTCATCTTTCTATTTTCAGACCATTAGTTCGCATAAAAATTATATCAAACAAAGGTTCATCTTTCTACTCTTTTTTCAAAAAAATATTAATTGAGTTAGTAATAGATGCGAATTACCTATATTTTTATCCACAATCGCGATAATATCGGGCTTCAGAGCCATGTTTCACGTTTATTGTTTACATTTAGCTGTTTTTCCAAGTAATCAAATAGCTTTTCACCTTATAAAAATTGTTTCATAAAAAAGGATCCAACTTAATGGATCCCTTAAACATGTTATTCGTAAATAATTACAGGTTCGCCCTTTTTAATATTGTTCCAAACGCTTCGAATCTCGCTTGGCTTAACATTAACACAACCATGTGAACCACCTTTTAGATAAGCGGTCTTGCTCCAATCAGTCCGCCAAGAGGCATCGTGAAAACCACAGCCACTTAAGGTAAATGGCATCCAATACTTAACTGGAGAAGCATAACTTGAACCATCATCATTGGTCCCGCGCAATGTACTTGGTGATTCCTTATAGTGGATATACCACACCCCACGCGGAGTTTGATCACCCTTAGAACCTTCCATAGTACCGGTAACAACATCACGAAGATGAACGGCTAGTTTACCCTTTTTTATCAACCATACCTCTTGCTTTTTCAATGATACAACAGCATAAGTATCACCAATTTCTTTATTTGAATAGCCATAGCCGTGAGGATAAGTGCTGTAGCCTAAACCGTAAAGTGCATCTGCACCATCAAAATTTTTTTGGCCTTTGGCAAATGCTTCGAGAAGTAAGCGTTGCGTCTTTTTAACATAAACGCCCCAACCCCAAGTCTTATTCTTTACCGTTATCGTTTTGCCTTTAACTTTATTGCCCTTTGGCACTGTAAATTTATAGCTCTTGTGTAATGTTGAAACTTCTTTATCAATTTGATTTAACTTAGTCGTTAATTTACTAGTATCACCAAATTGATAGCGATTATCTCGATAAGTCACATTATTCAATAAATCTTTGGCCTTTAATTGATAGTTTTTGCCATTAATTTTATAAGTAATCTCTGCTTTGCTTAAGTCAGTTAGTTTCTTTTTAGCTGTAGCTAAATTACTAGTAGTAAACTTATAAGTCTGAGTCGATGGAGTTTTAGTTTGTTGCTTCTTAAAAAAGGCCTTTGTCTCGGACTCATCTAATGATTGGACTGTAGTGTTATAGCTATAAACCAGTTTGTTATTTTTTAACTCAACTTGATTTTTAGCTTTTTGGTTAACTTTAGCCATTGCCTTAGTAACGGTTAGCTTTCCTACTTTAACTCCATCGATTGTAACATTAGGGTTAAAGTGAGTTTTAGCATATTTTTCTGCTGCAGCTTGTGTTGCCACACGGTGATTATGAATGCCAAAACCCGCGATCACCCCAACGATAATTAAAACTGCAATCGTTAAAATAATAATATTGTTTCGTTTATTCTTTTTCTTTAGGTCTTCGTTCATACTATCCTACCTTTTATGCCATTAATAATATCTTTAATATAGCACCTTGCAAATTTCGTGTAAAATCTATTGATTTATCTAACCTTTTTTATAATTAGACGACTAGCATCCCGCAAAGCAAAATATAAAATTGGTGTACAAATTGCAGTAGAAATTGAATTGATTACAGTTGCAGGCAAACTAACAAAGGCTCCAACTAACGCTACTTTAAAGCTCGTCCCCACCATTAAAGCTTCAACAATCGAAACGCAATAAGTAGTGAATATCTTAGTTACCCCTGCAATAATACCTAAAATAATAATATTTCTTTTACTATCTTGATAGTGCATTCCTCGATAAACTGCTGTCAAAACCGAAGCCACTACTACTACCTCAAGCATAGTTAACCATGATGTTGCGGCATAGCCATTTAACAAATCAAAACCACCTAGACCAATAATTCCCGCAATCATACCATTACGATAACCTAAATATAAAATTGCTACAGCAGTTAGCGTATTTCCAAAATGAATAAATGGGCGTCCTACCATAGCAGGAACGGGGATTCTTAACACCCAGATCCCAATATAAATAATTGCCGCAAAAAGTCCCGTTAAAACTAAAGCTTGTAAAGAATTCTTGTTTTCTCTAAATATCTGCATTATTAATTATTACTCCATCTCTTCAGTAAATCTGGTAAAGCTGCTGCATAATTTGGTCCTAGACGTGAATCTTGCTTGGGTGTTTCCCTGATTGCTTGTGCAACAAAATCGGCCGCAATTGAACACGCTTTTTCTAAATTTTCTTTATGCATTACAGCAGCAAAAAATGCACTTGCAAACAAATCTCCCGTACCAAAATAATTACCTGGGAGTTTTTTCTGAATTAAAGACCAACTATGATCGGCTGTAATTCCAACTTCCGCAATTTTTTCCTTATTAAGTGAAATACCGGTAATTATGACATTCGGGACACCAAATTGACTAGATAATTCAGCCACAAATTCTGTTGCTGTTTTCAATGAATTACTAGTTGCCTTTTTGCCTAATAAAAATGCTGCTTCTGTCATATTCGGCGTTAAAATCGTAGCCGACTTAACTAGATTTCGCATCTTTATTACATAGTTTTCATCAATGCCACGATAAAGTTGACCGTGATCACCCATTACTGGATCAATCAAGATCAATTTATTTTTTTGTTTAAAATAGCTAATCTTTTCTGTCCAAAAATCTAATGCTCTTTTGCCCAAATAGCCTAAGTATACAGCTGAAAAATCAAAACCAACCTTTTGCCAATGGGCCATAATCTTAGCCATTTCATTATTCAAACTTAAAAAAGTATTCTCACCAAAGCCACCCGTATGTGTAGACAAAATTGCAGTAGGCAATACGGTCGGGCTCAAGCCACATGCTCCTAAAACGGGTAAAGCTGCACTAAGTGATACTTGACCAGCACAAGATAAATCTTGGCTAACTAATACGCCACCATTAACCATCTTTTTTACTCCAATCAAAAAAACCCTGCTTTAAGCTTAACATGAAGTTTAAAGCAGGAAAAATTTTATTTTGCGCTAAATGTATTAGCCTTGATATGATTCAAAATTTGATAACCAATTTGTTTATTTCTGTTTTCATCATTTTGAGTTTGATTTAAGAACATAATCAAACCATTTTGATTATCTGTAGTCATCTGAATCCAGTTACCAAAGTGAGTATTATATAAGTTACCATATGCTAACTTCAAGTTATCATTATTCTTCATATATAAACCACCTGAATAACCATTTGATGAACGTGATGTTAAATGAGTCATATAATCAAAGTCTGTTCGACTCAAAATTTGCCCATTGGTTAAACCAAGTTGAATACGGTAATAGTCCATTGGAGCTGAGAACAAATTACCAGCACCTACCAATTGAGAAGCTTGAGTCTTTTTAACATATTGAGCCCATTGGTAATTCTTTTGATTCCAGGTATATGAGATACCATCCGTCATCCCGGCTGGAATATCTTCCAAGAAATAAGTTCGCTTTAAGCCAAGCTTATTAATAATTCGTTCCTGCACATTTTGCTTGTAGCTTTGTCCAGTTTCTTGACGTATAATTCCAGCTAACAAAATATAGTTGGTATTATTGTATGAAAAATTACCAGGTTGATTTTGCGTAGTTGAGTTTAGCTTATTAACAACCCAATTAATTGCATCAGCTTCTGAATAAACACGTCCTCTATTTACTTCAGTATCAGCTGCTGTCAATCCAGAAGTATGCGTCATCAAGTTGCCGACGGTAATATTATCAGCACCTTTTAAATTAGGATACCACTTAGAGATCTTAGTATACTGTGTAAACTTCCCTGCAGAAATTAATTGAGTGATAATTGCGCCGGTAATTACTTTTTGCAAAGAACAAACAGGATAAACTACCTTACTGTTTCCCGCACCTAATCGCTTGCCATAATAACCGTAACCATAAGAAATTTGTTGTGGTTGTCCATCTTTTACTATAACTACGGTACCACGAGCATAATAACTAGCTAATGTATTTCTAACAAAGCTCCGCATTTCAGTTTTGTTATAACTTGCTGCCTGAACTGTCGGGCTATTGGCATTAGCAATTGCCATTCCAACAGGCATTGAAGCAGCTATAGTTAACCAAATGGTTGATTTGATTAATGTTTTTTTTAAATTAATACGTTTCGTTTTAAATTCCCCCAGCAATGTTATGTAAATTCTACCCATAATATTAGCATTTATTTTTTTCATTGGGGTTACAATTTTGATAAAGAATCAATGAGAACGTATACATTTTCTTTTTCTAATATGGATAATTATTTAAATGATCTTGATCAGTAATCTGACGTATTACTTTAGCCGGTACCCCTAGTGCCAATGAATTATCTGGAATATCTTTAGTAACTACCGATCCAGCTCCAATAACGCAATTTTTACCAATTTTTACGCCGGGACAAACAGTAACATTGCTGGCTAACCAACAATTATCGCCAACAGTGATAGCTGCTCCATATTCAATATCGGCTATTTTTCCGTCTGATTGCTTGCGAGCATTTCTTTGAGTTGGCAACAAAGGATGCAATGGAGTCGCAAATGTTACGTTAGGTCCACACATTACATTATTTCCAATTGTTACGGGACAAGTATCCAAAATAGTCAAATTGAAATTAGAATAAAAATTATCTCCTAAGTGTGTAAATTGGCCATAATCCACTTCAATTGGTCCTTGTAAATATACATTTTGACCATGATTCGGAAAAAGACGATCGATAATTGCTTTCCGTTCTACCTCATCTTCATCAGTAGTCATGTTGTAATCACGTGATAAGCGATGAGCTAAACTGGAAATCTTTTTCAGTTCTTCAGTATCTGGGCGATATGGTTTACCTGCCAACATTTTTTTAGTATTTTCTTCCATCGATAAAGCCTACTTTCTAATTTAATCGCTTACTTAAATAAATCATGTCTACTAGCTGATGTCCAGCTTCAAAAATCGGATGATCATAATTTTTTACAAAAAAATCTTTGATCTTACCTGAGCGTTTAAAACCACATTTTTCATAAAAAGGAATAGTTAAGGGGCTATCACCCGTTTCAACTTGCAAAATTTGATATTTATTTTGATACTTCTTAGCAATAAAATTAATCAAATGTTTAGCATACCCTTTACCTTGATCTTCTGGATAAGTGGCTATATTTTTTATCTCTACTGTATTACCATTTTCAACCGTAATAACACATTCAGATCTAACTTTTCCTTTATCAATCAAGATATACATAATTCCACGTTCTAAATAGCGATCAATCATACTCTCTTGTTCATCAGCTAACAAAAGTAAGTCTATATACTGCTTCTTATTAGATTTTATCTCTTTAATTTCCATGATTATTTTCCAATTAATTTAAAATTTTTCTCTTTCTACTCATATTCTATGATAAACTCATTATTGTTATAAAAATAAGTATAAACGAGGAAAAAATGCGCAAAAAAAATATTTATTCTATTTGTATCGGATTACCGATCTTTTTGATTCTTGCATTCTCTATTATGGCTCATGCAAGTTGGGTTACCGGCTTTGACAATTTCTTTGAAGGCTTAGTCCACAGTATTCCTAATCTGCAGAGCATTATGCATGTAATTACATTTTTAGCAGATACTAAAGTTGACTTAGTTTGGATGCTGTTGATAGCTGTCATTCTTTGGCTGAAAAAGCAGCGTCCTCTTTCGGCAAGTATTGTCATTTCACTAGTTACAGCTGATGCTTTTGGTTGGATTGTTAAACATATAATCCAACGGGCACGACCAACTGCTCACTTAGCTGCTGATGATGGCTTCAGTTTTCCTAGTGGCCACACATTAGGAATGGCGATTATTGTTTTCTGGCTAATACTAATATTGATTCCAGCTTTAGTTAAAAATAAAACTGCTAAAATCTGGCTCACTGTTTTATTAGCTATTTGGCTTGTTTTAGTAATGATTTCAAGAGTTTATCTCTACGCTCACTGGCCAAGTGATGTTTGCGGCTCAGTTGCTATGGGATTAATGTGGATTGGCTTAGTAGATGCAATTTGGGATAAAGTTACTCCACAAACAGACAAAAATAATTTTTAAGATTAAAAATAGTCGACGATAAGTCGGCTATTTATTTTGGGCAAAAAGAAAAAGTCACTAAGGAAAATGTCCTTAATGGCTTTTCTACACCTTCAAATTTCTTCCTATCAGCAGATGTCATAAGAAACATCTTGCTTAGCCTTTTCATCCTCGGAGCGCTCATCACACGCTCCGCTACTATGATATCAAATAAAAATAAAAAGATAAAGATTTTTACTTGATAAATTTCAAAAAAAGTATATGAATTATTAAAAATCAAATTTGTATATTGCTATCATTTTTAACCTTTTTTAGCTCTGATTTAACTGATTTGCTTTTAGTATTGTTAATTGTCTTAAAAAAGGCGGAAATTTGGCCAATTTCTTTTTCGGTAGTCGAACAACAGCCACCTATTATTCTAGCACCATGTTCATACCACTCTTGACTTAACTTTTTAAAATCGAATTTTGCATTAAATGGAATCCAATTGCGCTCAAATTCGTTATAAACGCCACCCAAGTTAGGATAAATGACAATTTGTTTATCAGTAAAATCATGAATTTTATCAATCACTGCAGTTGCTAAAAACGGTTTAAAGCAATTGGCTCCAATCGCAAATACTTGATCATATTCATTAAGCTTTTGCACTACCCGCTTTAAAGGAGTGCCATCACTAATTTTAGTTGTATCATGCAATGTAAAACTTACATACACTGGAATTTCCGGAGCATTTTCCTTTAACCAATCTAAGATTGCTACAACTTCATCCAATTTAGGCTGAGTTTCAAGTGCGAGACAATCAGGTTTATTTGCCAATAAAATCTTCAATCGTGGTAAATGAAAATTAAGATATTCCTCCGTTGTTAGAGAATAATCTCCGCGAAATTCATCCCCTTGAGCTAAATATGCACCATAAGGTCCTACTGAAGCCGCTACATAATTATGAATTCCCGTTGTCTTTGCAAAATCATCACGGGCTTTTTTGGCAATTTGAACTGCATTAGTAATCAATTTAGTAGCCTGGTCTTGTGTAAAACCATGTTTTTCAAAAGCTGGGATATTTGCTTGATAAGTATCAGTAATTGCCATCTGGGCTCCAGCCTTAAAATAATTCATATGTACTTGATAAATTTGAGCAAGATTATGTTCTAATGCAATTGCTGTCCAAAGTTCATTATTTGTATCAATGCCTAACTTCTCAAGAGCTGTAGACATTGCACCATCTAAGATTAATCCTCGATCACGGATCTGTTTGAGCAAATTCATTTTTCTCACCTTAGTATAAATTGAGTAGATAGTTAATATATATTTAATATTACATTAATCTTAGATCTGTTTCAAATATTATTTCTTCCTATGTCTTATTTTTTAGCTACAGTTTGCTATAAATTTATTTAATGATATTTTCATATAATATTAAAATAGATTTTTGAAATCATGTAAATAATTGGCCAAATAGTGTGCCGTTAAACTTTCAGGCTTTTGCTTTAATTCTAAAGGCTTACCCTCTTGGACAATCCGACCACCTTTTTTACCACCACGTGGGCCTAAATCAATCATGTAATCACAATTGACAATTAAATTTAAATCATGAGTGATTGTAATAATGGTAGCTCCCTGATCTAACAACTTTTGCATTACTTGGACCAGAACTTTCACGTCAAGAGGATGCAAGCCAATCGTAGGTTCATCAAAAACAAACAATGCATCATTTTGTTTATGACTAAGATGAGTAACAAGTTTAAGGCGCTGAGCTTCTCCACCTGACAAAGTTGGTGTATCTTCTCCCAAATGTAAGTAATCCAAGCCTACTTCTTTTAACAATTTTAGCTCTCGTTCAATCTTAGGCACTTTAACAAAAATCGGTAGAGCTTCATTAACATCTAGATTTAGGACATCAACAATTGACAGATCATGCCACTTCACCTTTTGTACATCTTGATTATAACGATCGCCATGACAGGTTGGACAGACTTGTTGCATATCTGGTAAAAATTGGATGTCAAGAGTCACAATTCCTGTACCACCACAAGTAGGACAAGCTCCTTGTTTATTATTATATGAAAACCAACTTGGCGTATAATGCTTCTTTTTAGCGAGTGGCTGACTAGCATATAACTTTCGTAAATTGTCCATAATTGAAGTATAAGTTGCTACAGTTGACCGAGTACTTTTACCAATTGGAGATGCATCAACACTTACTACATTTGAAATTGGGCTAGAAAAGCTACTAATTTGTTTTGGCAATTTTTCACTTTTGCTTTTTGCTATAATAGCGGGCACTAAACTATCCAAAATCAAACTAGTTTTACCGGCACCTGAAAAACCAGTTACTGCAGTTAATTGGTTTAGTGGGATTTTAGTTTTTACATCATGTAAATTAAAATATTGCTTTACTTCAAATGAAATAGAATCGGAATTTATTTGATTGGCTGGCTCTCTGGCAAGTAGCTTAGCACTGCCATCCAAATATGGTCGAATTAAAGAATGTTGATCATGTTTGATCGCAGTAATTGAATCTTGATCCAAAATCTGACCACCTTTTTTACCTGAACCTGGTCCAATCTCAATTACTTCATCAGCGGCTTTAATAATGTCAACATTATGATCAACAACTACTAATGAATTGCCCTGAGCAACTAATTTTCGTAAAACCTTAATTAATCCTGCAACATTAGCAGGATGGAGACCAATAGAAGGCTCATCCAAGACATATAAAACTCCAGTAGTTTCAGTACGTAATGTTCTTGCTAATTGAATTCGTTGCAATTCACCTGTCGATAAGGTATTTCCACTTCTAGCCATAGTCAAATAGTCTAGCCCTAAGTCTAATAATGGTTGCAAATTATCCAAAAACTCCTGAATAATCGAATGAGCCATTTTATGCATATTAGTTGGTAAAGTTGCTTGCACATCTTTAACCCAGGTAACTAAATCACCTAACTGCATTTCGGCCACCTGATTAATATTTTGCTTACCGATCAGCTGTTGTAACAATTCTGGTTTCAAACGACTACCATGACAAAGTGGACAAGTCGAATAAGTAAAGAATTCGGCTATTCTTTTTTGCGCACGTTCTGATTTGCTACTCTTTGCTGAACGATAGACAGCTTGCCGAGCATTTTCATATAAGGCATTAAAATCATGAAATACCCTGCCAGTTCCTGATAAAAAGTCCATTTTATATTTCTTTTCAGGACCATTTAAGACAAAATCTTTTTCTTTATCAGTAAGATCTTTATAAGGAATGTCGATCCTAACACCAGCATGTTCTGCAACGTTAGGCATAAAGTTCCGTCCTGGCAAGCTCCAAGATGCAACTGCACCATCTTTAATTGACAAATTTTCATCCGTAATCAGTTTAGATTCATCTAGTTGCCGTACCTTACCAGTTCCGCCACACTCAGTACATGCACCATCTGAATTAAAAGCAAATTGTTCGGCACTTGGTGCATAAAATTTTACACCACAGACTGGACAAGTTAATTGTCCCATTTGCTCACCTGACATACTCATTGCCTTTGCAATTGCCAAACTCGGCTTCAAGCGGTGTCCATTAGGACAAACTGGAGAACCCAAACGAGAGAAAATTAAGCGTAAAACATTAAAAGTCTCACTCATGGTTCCTACTGTAGCTCGCTCATTTGGTACACTTGGACGCTGCCGTAAAGCTAATGCGGAGGGAATATGTTTGACGCTAGTTACATCAACCTGATTTCCCTGTTTAATTCGCCTACGCATATAAGTTGACAGAGCATCAAGATAGCGTCTTGAACCTTCTTCATAAAGAATCCCCATTGCTAGTGATGATTTTCCTGAGCCCGACAGTCCTGAAATTGCTACAAATTTATTCAAAGGAATGTCAACGTCAATATTCTTTAAGTTATGTACTCGTCCGCCACGAACTTCAATTTTCGTTGGAATAGTCATTAAATATCCCTTTCCATATTTAGTCATTATCTATTTTAATTTATAATCATGAATTACCAACAAGCAAACCAATTTTTGGAAAATTATGACAAAATTACTATTAAAAATATGTGTTATATGATATATTATAATTAGATAGAGTAAGCGCTTACTTTTAAAAGACATAGAAATGAGGTGTTGTTGTGATATTGATTAAAGAAACCGCTGTTTTTTCTTTTGATAGATATAAAAATACCACATATTTAGAGACACCCATCAAGCTAGGAGTCATGCGTAACGGCGCTTGATTCGTGTCCTAAATAAAAATGAGGGTTACATTTTGTAACTCTTATTTTTGTTCTTAAAATACAAAAGAAAATCAGTACAAAACACGGAGTTTGTACTGATTTTTAATATTCTAAAAGTTAATTATTTAACCCAATCGCGGACTTCACTATCATCACGTGCAACACCAACAACATTCAGACCATTAGCCCATTCTTTAAAGTGACTGATATAAGCCTTATGGTTAGTGCCTGCTGAGGTAAAGAATGATGCAACTTCACCACGGTAGTTTTTCATCTTTTCAAGTAATGGCTTAATTGGAGTTGCAGGATAGCCTGACCAAACAGGGCTACCGACTAAAATCAAATCATAATTATTAAAATCGATATCATCCATTTGAATTTCAGGATAAGGAACCTTACCTTGAATTTGATCTAGAGCAATATCGTTGGTCTTGTACATATCTGAATCAAAAGCGTCAGGAGCAACAGTTACTTCCTTTAATTCGCTGTTTTCAATTTCTCCGTTAATCTTTTTAGCCATGTTCTTGGTATTGCCTTCCCAAGAATAATAGATAATTAATGTTTTTTTAGCCATAAATTTAGTCCTTCTTTCATTTACATTTATTGTAATAAAAAAAGACCGGTTTGACCAATATTTTAATATTATTATTTTAGCTATTTTCCTTTTCTTTTGATTATTTCCATCATAGCCTGACCATACTTTTTCATCTTCGCTTGCCCTACACCACTTACCTCTAAAAATTCACTTTCATTTTGTGGTTTAATTTGTGCCATATCGTGCAAAGAGCGATCTGAAAAAATCATAAATGCTGGTACTTTTTGCTGCTTAGCTAATTCCAAACGCTTTTGTCTTAAAGCTTCAAATAAAGTATCACTTTCTTCACCAGCATGAGTAGTAGTTACTGAAATCTTAGCAATTCGCCGTTTGACTACAGTTTTGCCATCTAGTACATCCCACCCATGATTAGTTACATGCACTAGTGGATATTTGCTACCTTCAACTTCTAGATAACCTGAAGCAATTAAATAGTCAATCAAGCTTATAGCATCTTTTTGCTTCATTCTTAGAGAGCCAAAAGACTTATATTGTGTAGCATTCATTTCTTGCATGCGCTGATTTTTTGAGCCAATCAAACATTGAGCAACTATCGTTTTTCCAAAGCGACCATCTAGTTCATAAACCATACTAATCACTTTTTGAGCATCAATGGTAATGTCAGTCAATTTATCCTGATTTAGACAATTTGAACATTTACCACATGGCGGACAATCTTGACCAAAATAACGGACGATAAATTGCTGCAAACATTCACCAGTATTAGCATAATCAGTAATTGTTTGCAACTTACGATATTGCAGTTCTCGATATTTATCATCCGCATCTGATTCATCAATAAAGTAGCGATATTGACGCAAGTCACCAGGATGATAGATTAAAATCGCTTCGCTTTCTTCCCCATCACGACCTGCCCGACCTGCTTCTTGATAGTAACTTTCCATATTACGGGCACTTGAGGCATGAATCACAAATCTGACATTACTTTTATCGATCCCCATTCCAAAAGCATTAGTTGCTACAATTACTTGAAATTCATCAAATTGAAAAGCTTCTTGTACTTGACTTCGTTCTGAAGAATCCATTCCACCATGATAAGCACCAACAGAGATTCCTTTCTTAGCCAAATAATCTGTCAAACTTTCAACTTTTTTACGTGTATTAGTGTAAATAATCCCCGCTTTATCCTGATGTGCCTTAATATATTCTGAAATATATAATGGAGTATTTTGTGGTGAGTTGACCACTTTAAACGATATATTAGGACGAGCAAAAGAGGTAACAATCATATTCTCCTTGGGAATATTCAATTGTTCACAAATATCATCTTGAACCGCAGGCGTGGCTGTCGCTGTTAAAGCTAATATATTTGGTCTGCTTTTTAGTGAATTGATTCCATCTAATAATTGACGATAAGCAGGTCGAAAATCATGTCCCCATTGTGAAATACAGTGTGCTTCATCGACAGCAACTAGATCAATATCTAAAAAATTTAACTGATATCTAAAATAATCAATCGCTAAACGCTCAGGTGTAATATAAATTAACTTAATTTTGCCTTCATATGCCTGACGTAAAATTGGATTAACCTCTTCTTGCGGTGTAGTAGAATTTAATGCTGCCGCATTAATTCCATTTTGCTTTAAATTATCAATTTGATCTTTCATTAAAGAAATTAATGGTGAAATGACCAAGGTGATACCAGAATTGAGCAATGCTGGTATTTGATAACACATTGATTTACCACCGCCAGTTGGCATAACTGCTAACACATTTTGCCTATTTAAAACCAAATCAATCACTTGTTTTTGACCAGGGCGAAAACTAGGATAGCCAAACATATCTTTTAAAACTTTTTCTGGATTCATAAAATTATCCTAACTAGTTAAAATTGCTACTATTTATTCTAGATTACCAACTTGAACCATACAAGATAAAAAGACCTGCCTTTCCATGAGAAAAACGCAGGTCCTTTATAAAAATTCTACTTCAATGGTGTTAAAGATTTAATTTTTTTAGCTGGTACGCCACCTACGATAGTATTATCTGGTACGTCTCGGTTGACTACCGCTCCTGCAGCAACGATTACGTTGTTGCCAATATGTACACCACCAATGATAGTTGCATTACCGCCAATCCAGACATCATTTCCTACAGAAATAGGCTCCGTAAATGAAATCAGATATTTTTTGCCATTTTCATAACTTCCCCAGCGCTGTTGAGCATCAATTGCATGCTCGCCGCAGTAAAACTTAACATCTGGAGCAACGATCACTCGATCCCCCAAAGTGATTAAATTAGAATCCTGAAAGCGCACATTATCATTAATGAAATCATCATCACCAAAAGTTAAATGATTACCATAAAGAACGCTAATTTTACCATTAATAACTAAGTTTTTACCAACATGATTAAATAATTCATAAATAGCTTTGTTTCTTTGTTCTAAATCATTCAAGTCATTGACTTGAGGCAAGAGTTTACGAGCTCTGGACAGCATTTGTCTAATCCCAGGATCACGATAATTATATTCTTCACCAGCTAGTAATTTTTCATGCTCTGTTTTAGTCATAATTTAGTCCTTCTTAAAATCTAATTCACCAACTTACGATAGTTTTGATAATAAATCATAGTACTCTCTTCAGGAGATAACTTCAAATAGTCAATTGCCTGAGAGACTAAGTCATTGGCTCCACTTGGCATTACTGCAAATGGTGCATCTGTTCCAAAGAGCACATGATCAATGCCATAATAATCGATTGCTAGTTGTAAGGCAGGCGAATTGCCTAAAATTGCGGTATCAACGTAGAATTTTTTAAACATTTGCGCATGTTCTGAATCTAAAATGTGTTCAATTCTACCGTTAAAAAATGGAACCATTGCCCCAGCATGATGGACCAGAATCTTCAAATTAGGATACTGAACAAATATGTCACTTTGGACTAACTGTAGCATTGCCTGTGATAATTCATATTCCCATGAAAAGACTAAGTTATTATCAGGTTTATGCTTGTCAAAAACGGGATGCAACCACAAAGGAATTCCTAACTCAGCTGCCTTGGCTAATATTGGTGAAAATTCTGGATCTGCAATGCTCTTACTCAGATGACGAGTAAAAATTTGTGCTCCTACCAAATGTCTATCCTGCTTGATATTTTCTAAAATTCTTTGTGAACCAGCAATATTATTCATCGCTAGCATCCCTACGCCAGCGACAAATTTATCTGGATGAGCAGCGACTACTTCAGCTAATTCCTGATTTGCTTTAGTAGCGATTTCAACAGCAGTTTGACCAGCGGCAAAATTCTCTGGATTAATGTTCGCAAAAGAAACAACTTGCCTCATCCCCTGTTCAGGCCACTTAGTGAGTCTTTCATCAAGATCAACTAACGTTTTTATCTTAATAAACGGAAATCTATCAGGAATGGTTGGTTCAATCTCTAGCATTTTTTTATAAAATTTAGGCGTTAAAATATGCGCGAAAGCATCAATCTTCACTTGTAATCTGTCCTCTCATTACTTACGAACTAATTTAACAGTAGCTTCAGCACACTTATCTGAAATCATCATATCAATTGGATATTGACCATGATATTTATCTAAGTAAGCTTGAGTAACATTCTTAATTTCTTGAGGATCATCAACTGCAACATAACTGATGGCATAATTTTCACCATTAAATTCAATTTGACCACCATTTTTTAATCCTGCCTCATACCATTTACTGTCTTTACCTTTACCAGCTCGCAAATATACATTATTATGATTCGTTACAATCCAAATTGGATAATCCTGAAATGACTGACCATTATCATCAAACGGATGATTTTGTACTGTTGTTACTTCATTCAAAACTGCTAATTCATCTTTTGTCCATTCAGTCATAATTATTTTCTCCTTTTAATTATCCTTACGCATATCTTGTTCCCAACCAGCGATCGTGTTAACGTTTGCTTGATCAGCGACCTGTTCTAATGTTTTAATTTCATTATTAGTTAATTTGCCAGCTGTCAAAACCTGAGCTGCATCATCAACATGTTTTACTCTGGTAACACCGATAATTGGCAGAACGTTCTTAGAAATTGCCCATGCCATTACCGTTTGAGCCACTGATAAATTATGCCTTACTCCTATTTCTCTAAGGGTATTAATTAATTCAGTTAGTTCTGGTAATTTACTATTGTAACTTTTAGCTCGAACACTGCCAGCTGGGAAGGGATGTTCAATATCATATTTTCCGCTTAAAGCACCTTGTTCCAAAATCATATAAGCAAAAAAAGTAATTTGATTTTCTTTACAGTATTTTAAAATACCTGCTTGTTCAGATGTCCGATCTAGCAAACTATAATGATTTTGTACAGCATCTAATTTAAGCCCCGCTTCATTTAAAATTTCTTGTACTCGCTTTATCTCACTTAAAGTATGGTTAGAAACACCAATATGTCTAATTTTTCCAGATTGAAGAAGTGGAATTACCTTTGGAGTCCATTTTTCAACATTTGCATCATTATGAATCCAATAATAATCAATATAATTCGTTTTTAACCTTTTCAAACTACCTTCAAGCATATTAGAAACAGCATTTTCAGTACCATCTTCCATTTGCGGCGTAAATTTAGTTGAAATAATTACCTCCTCACGTGGCATATCTTGAATAAGATTACCTAGAATTTCTTCTGAAGCACCATTCCCATATGCATAGGCAGTATCCCAAATATTTAATCCTTGTTTATTCGCTTCATCAAATATTGCTTTAAAGTGATTTTCATCATAATTGTTACCAAAGTAGCTATTATTATCACCCCAAGCCCACGTGCCTAAGACAATGTTTTTATCTAATCTTTTCATTTTTATCCTCTTTCTTCAAATCACTCATGATCTTGTATTCTTCAAAATAATTTTTATTTTGCTTAATCTTGCCAGTTTCGTATAACAAAATTTTATGCTTTAACCTAGTAATTGAGCGATTTAAGTTAAATCTTTTCTCTTCTAACAATTCAAGCTGTTCTTTTAACAAGTCCTCTCGAGCTTGAAGCGTTGAATCCCCTTCTTGCATCATTTTTGAATAATCAATCAAAGCTTCAACGCTCACACCCGAATGACGCAAGCAGATAATCATTTCGATCCAATCTTGCATTTGTTCATTGTAATAGCGATTACCATTCTTCTGGCGTGGAACTTGAGGAATTAATTCTATCCGCTCATAGTACCGCAACGTATCCGGCTTAATATGATATTTATCGCTAATTTGCGTAATAGTTAGATTTGTCATCGTCGTTCACCTCTACATGTAAGATATCACTTGGAGTAAACTTCAAGTCAAACAAAAATATTCAAAATAAAAAAGAATCTTTCGATTCCTCAAAATTAATATTCTCTTTACTTATGTGAATTATTTTCTTTATTCTAGCAAAGTATCAAATAAATTCCTAAGGTATAATAATAAAGTATTTCAATTAGAAAGAAGGTAAAAACTTGATACATCTTTTTCATCGACGTATCACATTTTCGCTTGCTTTAACCTTTGGCTTTTTAACTCTAATTCTTATCGGAAGTATTTTATTGTCACTTCCTTTTGCAGATAAAGCAGGACAAACAACTGCTTATTCTGATGCACTTTTTACTGCTACTTCGGCAGTTTGTGTTACAGAATTAAGCACAGTTACGACAGCTACGCATTGGTCGTTTTTTTGGACAATTGATTATCATGATTTTGGTTGAAATAGGCGGTTTGAGGTTTATGACCTTTGCAGTTATGCTAAGCAACTTTGCCCACCAACGAATGAGTTTAGGAGCAAGAATGCTAACAGGTGAAGCTCTGAATCTTAACCACCTTTCACAGCTACGCGTAGTACGTTTAATCATTTAACTTTCATTGATTATCCAACTAATAGGAGCTGCCTTACTTTTCATTGCTTTAAAAGATCAATTAGGAATTGAAAAAGGTATTTGGTACAGTCTATTTCACTCAGTAACCGCTTATTGTAATGCGGGCTTTGATTTATTTGGGCCATCTCTTGAACAGCTTAATAATAATCCTTTCGTTTTAACTGTAATTATGCTTTTAATCGGGGCCGGATCATTTGGCTTCTTGGTATGGCGTGATTTATTGACCTACCATATTCGTCATAAGCTTACTTTGCATACTCGCTTTGCTTTAACAGTCGGCTTAATTATTTTGGTTTTATCAATAATCGGCTTTTTCTTTAGTGAACAGAATCTAAGCCAATTCAGTGGTAGCCTCAATGGCATAGATCGATTCTTTAATACGCTCTTTTTAGCAGTTACACCTAGAACAGCTGGGTTCTCGTCAGTTCCTTACACTCAGCTTAGTACTGCTGGACTCCTTCTTACCATTATCTTAATGTTCATTGGTGGTACACCTGGTTCTACTGCTGGTGGGGTTAAGACATCCACTATCGGCATTCTTGTCTTACAGTGTATTGGAACATTTACAGGAAAGGAACCTGCCTTTTCTCACCGTCGCTTCACTCGTGATAACATCAATCGCGTATTAACCTTACTTTTCTCCGCGATCTTATTAATTATTTTAGCGACATTGTTACTAACCATGACCCAACCAACATTGAGTCATAATGGCGTTACCAAGGCTATTTTCGAAACTGTTTCTGCATTAGGAACCGTGGGCTTGACACTAGGACTTACCCCACAGCTTAACTTATTTGGAAAAATTATCATCATAGCTTTGATGTTTATTGGACGTGTTGGCATTTATACTTTCATGTATTCTATTTTCAAATCACGTCCTTCAAAACAAAGTTATCGTTACCCAGAGGAGGAAATTATTATTGGCTGAACAAAGTTTTGCCGTTTTAGGTCTAGGAAAATTTGGCATGGCATTGACTGCTGCTCTTTTAAAGGCTGAACAAGATGTGCTAGTCATCGACTCGAACGAGAAAGTAATTAATGATGTGGCGCACCTAGTTACTCACGCAGTAATTGCGGATGCTACTGACGAGGATGAACTACGTGATTTAGATATTGGTTCTTTTGATCACGTCTTCGTTACTATGGGAGAAAACGTGGAAGGCAGCATTATTGCCACTATGTTGGCTAAAAAACTTGGTGCTAAAGATGTTACTACACGGGCCAATAATCATAATCACCGCTTAGTTTTAGAAAAAATTGGTGCTGATCACGTGATTGAACCTGAACAAGATATGGCACGACAATTAATTTTCCGTCAACTTCACCCTAATGTAGTTAATTATTTTAATCTCTCTAAAAATATCTCTTTGGTCGAAGTCAGTGTTGAAAATCCACGTTTCTTTAATAACTCACTTGGTGAATTAGATTTTCGAAAAAATTATGACGTCAACATAATCAGTATTGTTCATGATGGAAAGTTGAACCAGGTACCGCTTGCTACGGATATCATTAATTCGCATGATCAAATAACTTTAATTGGTTCTAACGAAGCCGTCCAAAAAATGAATGATATTTTATTGGAAAAACATTAGTTAGAGAAAAACAGCCTTGATGACATCATGACTGTTTTTTTTACATATTCTATTATTTTGGGTTATTTATAAAATGTTTCTTCAACAGCGTGAGTGATCGCAATCTTATCATGAGCGTATGACAAACCACCTTGAATATAAAGCATATATGGATCACGAAGTGGACCATCAGATGACAACTCAATAGTTGAGCCTTCAACGAAACTTCCCGAAGCCATAACAACTTCATCTTCGTAACCATCCTGATGATATGGAATTGGGTCAACAAATGAATTCATTGGTGAATAGTGTTGAATAGCCGCACAGAATTTTACCATCGGATCAGGTTTACCAAAAGTGACAGTTTGAACAATATCACTACGTGGATCACTCCATTTAGGTGAAACCTGCATCCCCATTTCTTCTAATAAGGCTGCAGTAAAGACCATACCTTTTTGAGCTTCACCAGTAGTATGAGCTGCCATAAAGAATCCTTGGTAGATATCACGCAAATAACCCCAAGTTGCGCCTTCACCTTTTCCAGCTCCTGGCACTGTCAACCGTGAACCAGCACCATCAATTAAATCCTGCCGGCCAACTAAAAAAGCACCGCCTTTTACTAAACCCGCACCAGCATTTTTATAAAGAGAACCAGCCATTAAATCTGCACCATAGAAAGTTGGTTCTTCACATTCAGAAAATTCACCATAACAGTTATCAATGAAAATATTGACATCGGGACGAACTTCCTTAATAAACTTGAGCATTGGCTTGATCTTAGCCATGGTAAAAGTCTTACGAGTTGCATAGCCTAATGATCTTTGAATTGCCACTACTTTAATTGAAGGATCCATGATATCTTTTTTAGCTTGATCATAATCAACCTCGCCGTCTTTTAATTCTGTAGTCTTAAACTTGATGCCCCATTCCTTCATGTTGCCTGGTTTATTGCCAGCTAAGCCAATAACTTCTTGAATAGTATCATATGGCGTTCCAGTTAAATAATAAAGGGTATCCCCTGGGCGAAGCATGCTGAAAAGACCAACTGTAATTGCATGAGTACCTGAACCAAATTGTGGACGAACTAGAGCATCATCTGTTTTAAAATAGTCAGCATATATATCTTCAATCTTATCACGACCTATATCGTCGTAGCCGTAGCCTGTTGATGGAACTAGATCTTCTTCACCAACATGATGTTTTCTAAATAGGTCCAATACACGTTGTTGATTATACAAAACTTGTTCATCAATTTCTTCTAGACGAGGTTGAATCATTGATTCAACTTTAGTCACTTTATCGCTTAACTCTTTTGGTAAATTCTCTTTCCAAGAAAAACTCATTTTTAACTCCCTATTTATTTTTGATTACTTCTGCTTGTACGCATAAACTACCATTATTATTTTCGCTCAGATATACTCCCTGAATCTCTGGCACAAAACCAGGAAACTTTTCAATAGCATGCGCCAAGACTTCAAAGTACTTTTGATCTACCGTTCCCCACTTTTCACCAGGTGCAACAATGAAAACACCTGGAGGATATGGCAAAGCTCCTTCGGCAGCAATTCTTCCAACAACATTTTCTAGGTTGACCAGTTCATTTTGATCTTTTTTAAAAAGCTGATCAGCTGTAGCTGGTGTCATTTGATAGTCTTGCATCCCTGATTTAGAAAATAGCTTTTGCTGTAATACAAAAGTATTATTTTCCTGATAGTACTCATGCATCTCTTGACACAACTGTTTCAGGGTATAGCCTTGATAACGCTTTGGATACTCATTATATAAAACCGGCAAAACATCTTTCATTAAGTCATCTTCTAGATAATGTTTTTCAAAACTTAAAAAAGCTTCAAGTAAAGTATCCAGTTCTGCCTGACTATCTCCCGGTGTAAGTAAAAACAACAATGAATTCAAATCACTTTTAGCTCGAATAATATGATTTTCCATTAAGTATTCTGCCACTACCGCGCCTGGAATACCTGTTTTCTCATATTTTGCATTTTTAACATCAATCCCGGGAGTTTTTACCGTAATCTTCAATGGGTCAATCATTGCTTCGCCTGGAACCATTTTACGGAAACCGTGCCAATCCGTATTTTGTCCCATTTCCCAATATTCTGCATTGGTAGCCAATTCATCAGTCGAAATTTCGGCAAAATTGTCAGGAACTAATGGCTTAAATAGCTTAGACTTTTTGAGTAGTTTTTTCCGCCATTCAATTCCCATTCGCAGAGTTTGATCCCACCACTTTTTATTTCCTGCTCCAGCAGTAACGTAGGAATTAACTGTTAATGAAGCATAAAGTGGGTATGCATAACTGGAAGTAACAAACTTTAGATAAGCATGATTAAAGTGCTTATGATCAACATATCGTTTTTGTCCTTTAATATGAGCATCCTTTTTTAGAATCTGTGACGCTTGAGCCATACCTGCTTGCTGTTTATGTAATGACTGAGTAACCAAAATACCTGGATCATCAGGACCCAAGTTAAGTAGAAGTGGTGATAAATGTCTCATAATTGGCACGAATTCTTCAAAGCCGCCCCAGGCACAGTCAAACAGAACATAATCACAAAGTTTACCGATTCGGTCAATAATCCACTGTGCATCATAAAAGACTCCATCATAGGTTTCTGCTTGTACGATTGCTAACCTAAATGGCCGCTTAGCCTTTGCCTTTGCCGGATCTATCTTAGCTACTTCAGCTCTAATTTTATCTTCAGTTAAGAAGGCTGGATCCATTTCTCCAATTAGTCCAAGTGCATTTCGATCAGTTGGAATGTAGACCGGCTTTGCTCCGCTCATTACCAAGGCAGAATTATACAAAGATTTATGATTATTTCGATCAAATAAAACTAGATCGCCTTCAGATAAAAGTGCACTTGCGCAAATAGAATTAGCTGAAGTCGTTCCGTTGGTACAGAAGTAAACCTTATCTGCATGATAAGTTTTAGCAGCTTTCTTTTCTGCATTAAGTGGCGTTCCAGCATGCGTCATTGTATCCCCTAATTGAGGAACAGTATCACTTGTATCGGCAAACATTAGATTTTTACCAAAGAACTTATTAAAAACTACCCCGGCAGGATGTTTGTCATAATATTGCCCATTATGGTGACCCGGTGTAGTAAATGAAATTGGTTTTGCTTGAGCAAAATTGATCAAGTCGGTCAAAAAGCCTGGCACCATTTGCTTTTCATATTCTGTAGCTTTCTGAGTGACTTGGTCTTCATCTACCTGATCAGTTACTTTAATCAATGGAATCGGAAAACCAGATTGTTCTCTTAGAGCTTCTGCTTGTTTTATTCCTAATGCATCATCATTTTTGACAACAATTGCGGCAAGTTCAGCACTATTTTGTACATCGCCAATTGGAATTGACGACCAACCTTTCATCTTATTAACATTGACGCCATTTCCAATGGCAATTTTCAAAAAATCCATCCTTTTTCTTTCCATTTTGTCCACGAAACCGTTTTACATATTGCAAAACTTTAAAAAGTCTTTATAATTTTTCTACAGTATAGCGTACTTTTTGCATTCTTTCTTAAAATACGCTACAGCTGAAATTATTATATAAATATTGGAGGTTTTTAACAAGTGCATTTGCCTTGCTCGCCTCCGAGAACAGCTATGTCAACACAACGATAAAATAGCTTAACTTGGAGGAATTTTTATGTCAGAAACAATCGAAACAGTCAATTTCGAACCCGGCAAAAAACACTACATGTCATGGCCGGTTATTGCATTGATCGACTTCGTAACGATTATCAGTTTTGAAAATATTTTTTATCCATTTCAAAATCAAGGCTTATCAGTAGTTGTATCTTGGATTTTCCTACTCTTCGCCTACGTTATTCCTTATGCATTGATGTCTAGTCAAATGGGCCTAACCTTTACTGATCAAGCCGGTGGATTGGCATCTTGGGTACGTCATTCATCTAACGATACACTGGGCTACTGGACTTCATGGATGTATTGGGTTCAAACTGTTCCTTATTTGGTCGATGTTTCTAATTCAGTTATTGTGTCCTTTTCATGGATTATTTTGGGCAACAATACTTTAGACAAGCATATGTCTACTTTTTGGTTTGGGATTTTGACCTTTGTCATTATTCTTGCCTTTATTTTGGTTGAAAATGCAATCAAGAATTCACTTGAACTACTATCTTTAATTGGTGGTGGTGCAATGTTTATTATGTCTATGCTCTTTGTTTTACTTGCTGTTTGGTCAGTTATGCATGGACACCATATTGCTACCCAACCATTTAACTTGGCCGCATTTAAGCCATCATTTAGTTTACGTTACTTTTCTACCACTGGTCTTCTAATCTTCGCCATGTCTGGTGCAGAACTTGCTGCTCCTTATATCGTACAAATGCGCGATCCAAAACACGAATTTCCTAAAGCAATGTGGATGTTGGCTTTGATGACTGGATTCTTGACTATCTTCGGTACTTTGGCTTTAGCAATGTTTTTCAATGCTCATCATATTCCACATGATTTCAAGATGAACGGACCTTACTATGCATTTCAACTACTAGGCGAAAGCCTTGGTTGGGGCAAAGTATTAATGTACATCTTTGCTGTTGTTCAAGCCCTCTTTATGATGGCCCAATTAGCAGTTTTACTTGATGCATCAAGTCGTGTCTTTGCCGGTGACGTTGCCGACAAATTCATGCCAAAATGGTTAACTGGGAAAAAAGACAAAACAGGTCGTCCAGTTCACTCATACACTTTAACTTGTGGTTTAGCCTTATTCTTGCTTTTACTTACTGGGACTTTGCCAAATATTAATTCAATTTACAATTGGCTTTTAAATATCAATGGTATTATTTCCCCATACAAGACTTGTTGGGTATTCTTCGCTTTCATTATGTTACGGATGCACCAAGAGAAGTTCCACTCAGATTATGTCTTCATTAAAAATAAGACTGGTGCCCTTATAATGGGCTGGTGGTGCTTAATCTTTACCTTTATCTGTGCTACTTTAGGATTTATTCCTCAAGAAGCAGAAGCAACATTCGGTAGTGCAGCCTTTAATCACCAATTAATTATGAATATTATTACAGTTATCGTACTCTTTGGCTTAGGCTTCTTACTACCATACTTAAGAAAACGCGAAGAACGTAAAGAAATGAATATATAAAATAAACATGCTTCGATCAGTTCGAAAATCGAGGCATGTTTATTTTATTATTCTAAGATTTCAACCTGCATCTTACTAGGAACATTAACAAAGTCGAATTGTTTTTGAAAAACATGATCAAACCGTAAATCATAAACAGAACCAATAATTGGTGTTAATGCAAAAGCTCGTAAAGTGTTCATATCTTTAGTTTTATTAGCATAAATATGATGCATTTGTGGTTTGATTTTATAAATTCGTTCTAAATATTGTGGACTTACCTCATCAACATAGCCTTCTAAAGTGAAACCAATGCTAGTGAGAGTTTTTCTTCCGCGCAAAGCGGTAATTGAAACTTTATTGTGTCCCTTAATATGACGATAAAATGACTTCTGATTAGTCGTTGCAAAAATAAGACGACCATCTTCATTAAAGTCAATATCGATAATATTGGTATGTGGATCACCATTTTGATCAACGGTACCAAAAATTACTGAATGGAAACAATCAACGATTAGATCTAGGAATTCGTCGTTACTTAAATTACGATCGAGTTCAGGAACATGTTGTCTCATATTAATCTTTCCGTTTCTATATACTTTCTGTAATTTTTATCTATATTATTTCTTATAGTGTACATGACACAATTAACTAAAAACAACTTTAATGCTCATTATTTTCCCATTTTAAATGTATAATTGTTTAATATTAATTTTTCTGGTAAAATTTTAGCTAACAAAAAATAAGAAAAGAGGCAGAATATGAATATAGATTATAAGAAATTGGCCCAAGCCAAAAAGGACGACATTCTTCGTGATCTTGACGAATTAATCGCAATCGACTCATCTGAAGATTTGAATAATACTTCCGAAGAGTATCCTGTTGGTCCAGGTCCAGTTAAGGCAATGAAGAAATTCTTATCGTTTGCACAGCGTGATGGTTTCCATATCAAAAATGTTGACAATTACGCTGGCCGTGTCGACTATGGTACTGGTGAAAAACGTTTAGGCATTATTGGCCACATGGACGTGGTTCCAGCTGGTGACGGCTGGGTAACTGATCCTTTTAAAATGTTAATTAAGGATGGTAAAATCATTGGTCGAGGTTCTGCCGATGATAAAGGTCCTGCCCTAGCTGCATATTATGGCATGCTTTTACTTAAAGAAGCTGGATTTGAACCTAAGAAAAAGATTGATTTTATTGTGGGAACCAATGAGGAAACTAATTGGGTTGGCATTGATTACTACCTAAAACATGAGCCAACCCCTGATCAAGTATTCTCACCTGATGCCGAATTTCCAATTATCAACGGTGAACAGGGGATCTATACCCTGACCATGACCTTTAAAGATGACAATAAAAAGGGATCAGTAATCCTTAAGTCATTCAAGGCCGGCATTGCCGAAAACGTAACTCCTCAAAAGGCCTATGCAACTATTGTTGGTAGTGATTTAGCCACAATGAAGGAAAAATATACTAAGTTTTTATCAGATAATAAACTTGAAGGCGAATTCACTATTGAGGGCGATGAAGCTAAGATTGAATTAACTGGTCAAGGTGCCCATGCATCTGCACCTCAAGTTGGTAGAAATGCGGCTACATTTTTGGCAGTATTTCTAGATCAATTTGATTTTGCTGGTCGCGATAGAAGCTGGCTTCATTTCTTAGCCGATGTTGAACATGAAGACTTTAACGGCAAAAAATTAGGCGTTGCTCATCATGATGACTTGATGGGTGATCTCTCAAGTGCTCCATCAATGTTTGACTACGAGGAAAATGGAAATGCTGTTTTGAAAGATAATATTCGCTATCCTCAAGGTACTGATCCAGATAAGATGGTTAAGCAAGTTGAAGCAAAATTTGGTGATATCTTAACTCCAAGTTTTGCTTCATTTGAAGAACCTCATTATGTACCTGGAGACGATCCATTAGTTCAAACCTTGCTCAAAGTTTATGAACGCCAGACTGGTAATAAAGGTCATGAAGTCGTGATCGGCGGTGGGACTTATGGGCGTTTATTTAAGCATGGAGTTGCATATGGCGCTCAACCTGAAGATGCTCCAATGGTTATGCACCAAGCAAATGAATATATGAAGGTAGATGACCTAATTAATTCAATTGCGATTTATGCCGAAGCTATCTATGAATTGACCAAGGACGCCGAATAAAAATTTTTACATGTATCAAAAAAGCTTATATACTGATCTTGTTTTAATGCAGTATATAAGCTATAGAAAGTTGCTAGTGTCATATATCACTAGTGACTTTTTTATTTTTCCAATAAAACTTCTTCATTATTTTTCTTAGATTTTAGCCAAAAATGATGTCCCAAGTAACAAATAGCTACAAAAGGAATTGTATAGTACAATGCTACTCTTTGAGTTGGATCGAACCAGATTAACACACAAGAAAGTAGGCTTGATATAAATGCAAAATATGGAATTACAGGATACCATGGGGTCTTGTACTTCAATTCACTGAGTTGATGACCTGAGTTTAAAAATGCCCTTCTAAACTTCAATTCTGACCATGCAATCGCCGTCCAAACGAATACAACAGCTAATCCAGAAATAGAAACTAATACTAGATAAACCGTCGAGGCAGCAACTTTACTAGAAATCAAAGCAAAAATTCCGCCTAACATACTTACTACTAATGACAATACTGGAATACCACGCTTATTAGTTTTGGTGAATGCTTTAGGAATTGTTCCTTCGTTGCCCAACGACCAAAGCATTCTAGTTGAAGCATACAAACCTGAATTGGCCGCAGAAATAATTGCAGTCAAAACTACGAAGTTCATAATATTTGCAGCAAATGGCACATGAATTAGGTCAAGCACATACACAAATGGGCTTTGAGTTACTCCAGCCGTATGATAAGGAATTAATGCAGCCATAACTACAATTGAGCCAATAAAGAAGACAATTAAACGCCAAAGTGTTGTCCTAATTGCTTCAGGAATAGCTTTCTGAGGATTCTCTGCTTCACCAGCCGTAATGCCAATAAGCTCAGTTCCTGAAAAAGCAAAGTTTACTGTTAGCATTGTTGTAAATACTCCACCCCAGCCGTTGGGGAACCAGCCATTTTTATAAAAATTAACCAATCCCAATGTGCTTGATAAACTTTGCTCAACTGATCAATCAAAGCTGTTGCGGTCCATAATTTATTATTATTATCTACGCCTTGTTTTTCCAATTCATACGACATTGCACCATCTAGGACTAATCCCTTATTTTTAATCTGTTCAAGCAAACCCATTTTTTTCATGCTGTCAATATTATTTCAGTAAATTTCCTAAATAATAGCCGCAATAAACTAGAACCAAGCCACCCAGATATGATGACACCGCGTAGAATACAAGACCACGATAATTTTTACTCTTATAAAGCTCAACCAATTCTGTATTCATAGTGGAAAAGGTTGTATAGCCACCCATTACTCCAGTTCCCAGTAATGCATAAATAAAAGTGTTAGCACCAATTCCAAAAATCAAGCCTAAAATTAGTGCTCCAGTTAAGTTAATAAGCAAAGTCGGTGTAGGTAAATTAGAAAATTTATTGCCAATCCATTCCCAATGCTTTTTACCATAATTAGTAATAGCATAACGAAGCATAGCTCCAATTGATGCACCAATTCCTGCAAGCAAAAAATTCATCGTGTATTCCTTTCCTTTCTTACTAATTGACCAACTTTTTTACCAATTTTCATTCCTAACATAGCAAAAACAAAGCCAAAAATAATTGAGCTAAAGTAATAAATTACTGCTTCGATTGGCAAATTAGCCTGCATATTTTTTAAAACATCAAGATTAAAAGTTGAAAAAGTAGTAAATGCACCTACAAAGCCAGTACCTAATCCAACTACAAGCCACTGCCTAATCTCTTTAGTTTCAATAAAAAAGTAGGTGAAAAACGCTAATAAAAAGCAACCTATGACATTACCCCAAAAAGTACCATAATAGCTGAAGTTTGCATTTAAACCAGCACGTGCCATACCACCAAAAAAGGCGAAAATAGCGATACTAATGTAATTAATAAATTTTGAATTCAAACAGATTCCTCCCACAAAAAAACGTCTACTCTACCCCTATCGGATAAAGTAGACGTCATTAGATTTTACTCGGTTAATGGCGAACGTCATCGCCTATTCAGTTAACAGTTATCATCATACGACTTTTCTGTTTGGTTGGCAAGTTGTATTGTGTGCGTGTCGCTTTGCGACATGCAGTTTGATTATTTAATAAAAAATTTAGTAACAACGTGCTTGAAATAATGTATAATTATTTTTAACGAATGTTTGAAAGGAGCCTCAATCTTGACTTTTCCATATGAAGATAAATTTCGCATTTACTGTAAACAACAAAAGAAACTAGCCGATTCAACTATTTCTCTAGCCTGTTCTTCAATTTCAACTTTTTGGGATTATTATTCTGGTAGTTTAGATGCTACTGAAGCAAATGTAGAAAATGTTACAACTGGAGATATACGTAACTTTTTAGATTCACTTGAAAATAAACTCCATATGAAAAGCAATACAGTAAATAAATATCTTAGTCACATAAAGATGTATTTTGTTTTTTTGAATGAATATGGCTACATCATTACTTATCCATTGCTCACTTTACGTGGTAATCGCTTCAATCGTAAGCAACACTATGTTATTGGCTGGGAAAATTATTTATCAGAATTAATTCAAATAAAAAATATTCATCCTGAAACTATCAAGATGATGGCTGCTATTGCTTGTGGTTTTAAGCCAAAAGAAATTATGATTTTGCATGTAAATGAATTGTTAGCAAAAGTTAAAGAAAATGATGTCAGAGAATATATCCAAAATCACACTAATTTTGCCAATAACGATAATCCCTATCTGTTTGCTCGCCGCGATGGCAAACATTACGCTTCTGATTTTAATATTAACCAAAAAATTGCCCCTGACCGTTCAATAGTCGGCATGCCATTAACTACACATAAGCTTCGGATGTCTTATGTCTACTCTGTTTTGTCTAATTCAAAATTAACAGAAGCGGATTATATTGAAAAATTACATCTTTCAATGAAAACTTTAAATTACTACCGTAAAAATATGACACTCTATGTAGAAACAAGTAAATTTGAATTAAAAAAATAAACAAGCAAAAACGACTACCCATTTCGAGTAGTCGTCTTTGTTTGTTGAAGGTGAAATTTCAACAAATCTATCTTAGTCAGAACTTGGAGTTATCTATTAGTACCAGCCATTTGCTTGCCAGAAACTTTTAGCAGCGCTCCAAGAGCCATATCTAGATTTGACATAATTATCCGCTACACGTTCTTGGTTAGCAGCTGAATAATCACCATTCAAATAAGATGAAGAAAGTTGATACTTACCTACATATTGGCCATTTCTAGCACTGTATGAGCCACCAGATTCTTTGCTTGCAATCCATGCCTTTGCACTAGCTTCGGAACCTGTCGCGGTTGATGAATATGAACTAGTTGTTGTCGTCTTAGGTGTGTAGTTCACATTTGAATAAGTGTATGAACTTTGACTTTGGCTAGCTTGTGTAGTTTGTTGAGCTGGCGTTTGTGTTTGAGTGTAGGTATTTTCTTGTCTAGCTTGAGTATTTTGGCTAGTAGTATAATTAGTTGCCAATACCCATTGATTTAAGCCAAGATCATACCACTTCTGTCCCTTTGAATCATAAGCAGTTTTTATAATCTTCCAGTTAGTACCTGCAGCTAGAGTTTGACCAGTTGCAACTGGATTTTCATAGTTATTGTAAACGGTAGTAGCTTGTGTAGTTGTATACACTGCTGTATCATTTTGCACAACGGCAGCTTGTGCTTCATTATTATCTAGTTGATTGATTGCACCAATACCTGCAAGTGATAAAGCAGCAACAGCAATAGTCTTAGTTAAAATAGATTTAGTTTTCAAAAAACATCTCTCCTTAAATTAAAACGTCAATTACTATTCATCATTTTTGTTTTATTATTCTATTGCAATTGACATTTTATATAATACCTGCTTCGAGTTGCAGTTCCATCACAGTCAGATCACACAATGATTAAAGAAAAATGTTTTTTCGTAACAGTTGGAAATATTTTTAATAAATCTAGATTTCTCTGCAATATTTGTAAAAATCATGCAATATATGAACAAAATTTGACGACAAAATAAGCATCCCTACGCCATAAAAGATCGTTTTAGGGATGCTTATTTAATTAATAATCTAATTCTTGATCCATACTTGCAGGCCAGCCACCAATACCACGTTTTTGATCAAGGCCACGCAATGTCTCCATCTCTTCAGCAGTAAATTCAAAATCAAAAATATCCAAATTATCTTTCATGTGTAACGGATTCGTCGAGCCAGGAATAGTCATGATATTTTCTTGTACCAAGAAGTGTAACGCAATTTGTGGCACTGTCTTATTATACTTCTCAGCCAAAGAAAGTAAGGTTGGGTCATTAAATAAAGCCTTCATTCCTTCACCGAGTGGTGACCAAGATTCATGTACAATATTATTTTCAATTAAATATTTATGCATTTTCTTTTGTTGCTTAAAGACAGACGTTTCAATTTGATCAACTACTGGCTTAGTATCGAAATTATTCATAATTTCATTTACTTGATCATGGTTGAAGTTACTCAGTCCAATTGAACGTAGCTTTCCCGCCTGATATGCCTCCTCAAGTGCCTGGTAAGTACCTAAACTATTAGACATAGGCCAGTGAATAATCATTAAATCAAAATAGTCTTGCTGGGCGCGAATTAACGATTCATCAATCCCATTCTTCGTCTCTCTATAACCACTTGTTTGCGCTTTAGTGGTCAAAAAAATGTCTTCACGTTTAATGCCGCTTTTGTTAATAGCATTGCCTACTTCTGCATGTTCCAAAGCCGAAGATTGGAGTTTTTACACCGTTATTAAAAGTTAAATATTTCATTTTTATTCCTCAATATTTTATTCAGGATCAGATGCAGAGTGATAAGTAATACTAAATCCAGCTTGATATTCCTTACCTGGCTCCAAATGATTCATACCATATTTGTGCTCTAGCTCACCATCAGCATCTTCTCTATCTGCAATTCCCCACCATGGCTCAATACATACATAATTAGCGGTATTTGGATATTGTGACCAAATGCCAACATATGGTGCATTTCTAGTCCAAACATTGATGTGGAACTTACTCTTATCAGTTCTCAAAGATACTTTATTGTCATGACCATGTAATTCATAAATCAAGGCATCATCTTTAAATAGCTCATCACTTAAACCAATAAAACTATCAGTCGAAGCTAGAGAACGATTATTCCAGTCAAGATATGCTCCTTTAAGTGGGATTTTTACCCTAGCAATAGATGGATGCATATCGAAATAATAATCTTCTTTCTCTTCCCCATTATTTACTGGTAAGTTAAATCCAGGGTGACCACCTACACCAAAAATCATAGTTTCATCTGATTTATTAACTACGCTAAAGTTTTCTTCCAATAAATTATTCATCAAATTATAGTTAACTCTGAATTCAAATTTAAATGGATACATTTCACGCGTTTTTTCATTATCTTTCAGTAAGAACGTGATACTTTCTTGTGTATGATTCTCCACTTCAAAATCACAATCACGGGCAAAACCATGCTGACCCATATGATAGGTCTTACCTTGATACTTATATTCATCATTCTTAAGTCGCCCTACAATTGGAAAAAGTACAGGTGCATGTCTGCCCCAGATCTCTGGATCAGCTTGCCACATATATTCTTCACCGGTATGAGCTCCTTTAACGCTCTGAACTTCAGCTCCGTGATCCGAAATCACTACTTCGATCATATTATTCTTGATTGTGTAATCCATAACTAAATTTCCCTCTACATATCAAACAGTTAAAAATCATAATGTAATCGCTTAATTACTTATATTTTAACATTAATGCGTCAATAAGCCAGAATAAAAACAAAAGAAAAAAGCATTCAAACTTTGAATTGAATGCTTCATTCGTGATTCTTTGATCAATTAGAGAATAAATTTAGTTAAGTCTTTATTCATAATAATATCGCCTAACTTATCTTCAACATAGGCTTCAGTAACTGTGATTTCACCCATTTCCATATCAGGCCCTTCGTAAAGAACGTCTTCTAAGAGCTTTTCAAGAATAGTTGAAAGTCGACGAGCACCAATATTATCAGTGCCTTGGTTAACATCAAAGGCAATCTCCGCAATTTTATCAACGGCTTCTTGGGTGAAGACTAACTTAATACCATCTGCCTTCATTAAAGCAATGTATTGCTTAAGCAATGAATTTTGTGGATCCTTCAAGATCTTGACAAAATCGTCCTTGGTTAAAGCGTTAAGTTCAACCCGAATTGGAAAACGTCCTTGAAGTTCTGGAATCAAATCACTAGGCTTACTTTCAGCAAAGGCACCTGCAGCAATAAACAAAATATGATCAGTTGAAACTGGGCCATATTTTGTATTTACAGTTGAGCCTTCAACGATTGGTAAAATATCTCTTTGAACACCTTCACGAGAAACTTCACCAGAATTACGTTTATTACCAGCAATAATTTTATCAATTTCATCAATAAAGATAATTCCGTTATTCTGGCTTCTTTCAATAGCATGTTGATAGATAGCGTCATAGTCAACTAACTTACGTGATTCTTCTTGAATCAAAACTTCACGTGCTTCTTTTACTGATAAAGTACGCTTAACCTTTTTCTTAGGCATAAGATCACTAAGCATTGAGCCCATATCCATCCCCATTTGACCCATCATGTCACTCATTGGGTTGGCCTTAGGAGCTTGTTCTACCTCTATGGTAACTTCGTGATCTTCAAGTAAGCCTTTAGCTAGCTTTTCAGCCACATCCATTCGTTTGTTTCTTACATCAGCAGAAACATCCTCTTCATGATCTTCTTCGCGATTATTTTCTCCCATCAACATAGACATCATATCTTGCATTTGCTGCATTTGATTTTCACGACGTTCATGTTTCTCTGCTGGAGCTAACAAACGAACCAATTCTTTATTTGCTTCTTTAGTTGCTTGAGTCTTTACACGAGCAAATTGGTCCTTTTCTTCCATTCGTACGGCTTCGGAAACCAAGTCACGGACCATTGATTCAACGTCACGTCCTACATAACCTACTTCAGTAAACTTCGTTGCCTCTACTTTAACAAAGGGAGCTTCTACAATATCAGCTAAACGACGAGCAATTTCAGTTTTACCTACACCAGTAGGACCAGCCATTAATAAATTCTTAGGCGTTACTTCACGTTGCATTTCTTTAGATAACTGCATTCTACGGTAACGGTTGTAAAGAGCTATCGCAACTGATTTTTTAGCTTCATCTTGGCCAATAATATATTCGTTTAAAATTTTAACTATTTCTTTTGGGGTCTTAATAGCCATTTCCTTCACTCCTAAATTTCATCAGTGACAATTTTATCATCAGTGAAAACATCAATTCCTGAAGCAATCTTTACAGCTTCATGTGCAATTTCATCGGCCTTCATATCTTTTGCGTGTCGAGTCATGGCAATCGCTGCGGCTTGAGCAAAATTACCACCTGAACCAATTGCAACTACGTTTTCATCAGGTTCAAGTACTTCACCATTACCTGAAATTAAAAGTAGGTCTTTGTCATCAAAAGCAATCAACATTGCGTTTAATTTTTGTAGAGTTGGATCCTTACGCCATGCTTGAGCCATTTCCACGGCAGCACGACGAAGATCGCCTGAGTAGCTTTCGAGCTTGCCCTCAAGCATATCTTGAAGGCTGACTGCATCAGCTACACCACCGGCAAAACCAATTACTACACGATCATGGTAAATACGACGAATCTTACGCGCTGTTGCCTTGGCAATAACTTTTTCGCCTAAGGTTACTTGTCCATCACCGGCAATTGCTGTTTTTCCATTAAATCTTACTGAACAAATTGTTGTCATGTTAAACCTCAACTTTCTTTATTACGAGGAAAATATTTTTGATAATCTGATTTTAAATGAGCCATTGTTACATGAGTATAGATTTGCGTTGCTGATAGACTACTGTGTCCTAATAACTCTTGGACACTTCGCAAATCTGCTCCATTATTAAGCATCGCGGTAGCAAAGCTATGTCGCAACTCATGTGGGTGTACTTTACCACTAATTCCTGCCTGATTAAAAGTTTTTTGCATTACAGTTTCAATTCCGCGGCTAGTAATGCCAGTTCCTTGATTATTTAAAAATACATGCTGTTCATCATCATTTTTAAGTAATAATGGACGTGCATTTTCTAAATAAGCAATCAAAGATTTTTTTGTTTTATCATCAAAAGCAACATAGCGGTCTTTATTTCCTTTACCGTGAACCAAAATTGTCTGTAAGTCTAAATCAAGTTGATTCAAAGTAAGATTACTAACCTCACTTACCCGCATCCCTGTCGCATAAAACAGTTCAAACATTGCCAAATTTCTCATCGTCAAAGGCTTATTTCCTTTCAATGAATCAAAAACCTGCTTTAATTCAGGCTGGTAAAAAAATTGCGGTAATTTTTTCTCACCACGGCGTAAAGTAATACCCTGAGTTGGATCGATTGCCACTAGTTTGCGGCGGGTTAAAAAGCGGTAAAAAGAATGCAGGCTGGACATCTTGCGCAACTGACTACTACGGGCTAACTTGCGTTCTGCTAAATGTTGTAGATAAACCTGGATATCACGTTCTCTTACTTTAGTCCAACCTGGGAATCCACCATTTTCATGCCAAAACCTTTCCGCTTCATGCAAATCTGTTTGATAAGCTAAAACGGTTTTCGCACTATAATGACGCTCATTTTGTAAATATGATAAAAATTGATCTAACTCACTTTGCCTTTGGTTCATTAATCTAAAACTTCCGTCTTAAATTCATCTAAACTAGCAAGACCACGTTCACTGACCTTCTCATGGCGCTCACGCTTCTTGCGAATCTTCTTACCCTCTAGTGGAGGTAGCAAAGCAAAACTAGCATTCATTGGTTGGAAATGTTTAGCACTCGTAGTAGTTATGTAGTTAGCCATTGAGCCTAACGCAGTATCTTTTGGGAAAGCCACAGTATCTTTCCCCATAGCTTCACGTGCTGCATTAATTCCTGCTACTAAGCCACTACCTGCACTTTCTACATAGCCTTCAACACCTGTCATCTGGCCTGCAAAAAATAATCCAGGCTGCTCTTTTGCCTCGTAAGAAGCTGTCAAAACTTCTGGTGAAGCCATATAAGTATTACGATGCATTTTACCATAACGAACGAAACGTGCATTTTCTAAGCCTGGGATCATTGAAAATACTCGTTTTTGTTCACCAAATTTCAAATGAGTTTGGAAACCAACAATATTATACATTGAAGCTGCAGCATTATCTTGGCGCAACTGTACAACTGCATAAGGAGTTTTGCCTGTATGTGGATCTTCTAATCCTACTGGTTTAAGTGGACCAAAAAGCATTGTTTTAGCCCCACGCGCTGCCATTACTTCAATTGGCATACACCCCTCAAAAACATCGCTATTTTCAAAACCATGTAATTGCGCAGTTTCAGCGTTAATTAATTCCCGACTAAACTTTTCATATTGCTCTTTAGTCATAGGACAATTCAAATATGCAGCTTCACCACGATCATAACGCGACTTTTTATAAACAATGTTCATATCAATCGAGTCAGCGGCCACAATCGGAGCTGCTGCATCAAAGAAATGTAAACTATCAGTTCCAGAAAATTTTTGAATCTGTCCAGCTAAAGCATCACTAGTTAACGGACCAGTTGCAATAATTGTAATCCCATCTTTCGGAATTTCAGTAACTTCTTCTTCGTGAACAGTTACATTCTCTAACCCACGCAAAGTGTCAGTTACGTATTTACTGAAACTATCACGATCAACGGCTAATGCTCCACCTGCAGGCACTTGAGTTTTGTCGGCAGCTTTCATGATCAATGAATCTAAATGGCGCATTTCTTCTTTTAAAAGACCTACAGCATTAGATAATTGATTTGATCTCATTGAATTGGTACAAACCAGTTCCGCAAATTCACCAGTTTCATGAGCTGGAGTCTCCTTTTTTGGTCGCATTTCATAAAGGTCAACATGAATACCACGCTTAGCTAATTGCCAAGTTGCTTCACTACCAGCAAGACCTGCACCAATAACTGTTACATTTTTTGGCATTTACTCACCTATATTTTCTATGTTAATTGTTTTTTTCGTTTTCACTGTCTTCACGATAATCACCGTTAGGACAAAGAATCACTGGACCTTTTTTAGAATGCTTTTCTACTAAAAAGTGGCCATCATTTGGACAATTTCTGCCAATTGGCTTGTCCCATGAGACAAAGTCGCATTCTGGATAACGAGAACAGCCGTAGAATTTACGATTTCTACGTGATTTCTTTTCGACAACCTGACCTTTGCCACATTTTGGACAAACTACACCGATTTCTTTAATGATTGGCTTAGTATTACGACAATCTGGGAAACGAGAACAAGCATAGAACTTGCCATAGCGTCCCATCTTAATCACCATTGGTGCACCACAAATATCACAATTAAAGCCAGCTGGTTCATCCTTGATTTGTACCTTTTCGATTTCACTATCAGCCTTATTTAATTCTTTCTTAAACGGTTGATAGTATTCGTCAACAACATGAACCCAATCCTTTTTACCATCTTCGACTTCATCCAATTCATTTTCAAGTCGGGCGGTGTAATCAACATCAGTAATATCTGGGAAGAAGCTTTCAATTAAGCCATCAACAATTTCACCTAATTCAGTTGGTACAATTGAACGACCATCAAGTTTAACATAATAGCGGCGTTGAATTGTATCTATTGTAGGTGCATAAGTTGAAGGACGGCCCACGCCATTTTCTTCCAATGCGTGAACTAATGATGCTTCAGTATAGCGTGCTGGTGGTAACGTAAAGTGCTGTTTGTTATCGGACTTAGTCATCTTGACCTTGTCACCCTCTTCAAGATCAGGTAAGTCAACATTCTTTTCTTGTTGATTATCATAAACCTTGGTGAAACCAGCAAATTTCAATTTAGAACCAGTAGTTCTAAAAATCACACCATTTTGAACAATATCTGCACGAACAGTATCATAAACAGCTGGGGTCATTTCACTGGCCAAAAAACGTGACCAAATCAATTTGTATAAACGATATTGTTCCGTAGTTAGGACACTCTTTAATGACTCCGGTGTGCGATATACAGATGTTGGGCGAATGGCCTCGTGAGCATCTTGTGCGTCCTCTTGATTCTTAAAATGGCGTTGACTCTTAGCTGCAAATTCTGCACCATAATTTTCATGCAAAAACTTAGAAGCCTCTTGTTGGGCAACTGGTGATGTTCTCTTAGAGTCAGTTCTCATATAAGTAATCAAACCAACTGTTCCTTGCTTACCTAAAGAAATCCCTTCATATAATTGCTGAGCAATACTCATAGTTCTACGAGTACGATAACCTAAACGCTTATTGGCTTCTTGCTGCATTGTAGAAGTTGTAAATGGGGCTGCTGGCTGACGCCGACGTTGCCGAGCAACAACTTTATCTACTACAAAGTCCTTTTTCTTATCGATTTTAGCCAAAACATCCTTAACAGAATCGATATTAGGCAATTCTTTCTTTTTGCCATCAACACCATAAAAGGCAGATTTAAAAGTTCCTTTACCCTTAGCAAATTCCGCATCAATTGACCAATATTCTTTTGGCTTAAAGTTCTTGATCTCCTTTTCACGATCAATCACTAATTTTAAGGCAACTGATTGTACACGTCCTGCAGATAAACCTTTTTTAACTTTGGCCCAAAGAATTGGTGAAAGTGAATACCCTACAATTCGATCAAGTACACGTCTTGCCTGTTGGGCATCAACCGTATCCATATCAATTGTCCGGGGATGCTTGAAGCTTTCTTTAACTGCATCCTTGGTAACTTCGTTAAAAGTTACTCTATTCTTGGCTTTTTCGTCAAGATTCAATGCGTGCGCTACGTGCCAAGCAATTGCTTCGCCTTCACGATCGGGGTCGGATGCTAAATAAACATCCTTGGCCTTCTTGGCTTCGCTTTTTAATTCTTTAATGGTATCGCCTTTACCACGAATGGAAATATACTTAGGCTTATAGTTGTCTTCAAAGTCGATTCCCATTTGTGACTTAGGCAAATCACGAATATGCCCCTTGGAAGCAATAACGTGATAGTTTCTTCCTAAATATTTTTCAATAGTCTTAGCTTTTGCAGGTGATTCCACAATGACTAAGGTCTTTTTACGTTTTTTTGTTGTTTTACTTTTCGCTTTAGTAGGCATTAACTGCCTCCTTAATTCTTATTTTATTTTATGGGTACAGTCCAAAAATAACTAATACTTTCTGAATTGTCAAATCTTTATCTTGTTAAATTTAAAATCAACAATTGGCGTAGCTCCTGCTTCAATTAATTGATTGGGACCTGCAGACAATGCATTAGTAATTGGTCCAGGTACTGCATAAATATTGCGATTTTCTTGTAACGCTAAATTAGCAGTAATCAGTGAACCCGACTTTTCTTTAGCCTCAGTAACGATTACGCTTTGACTTAAGCCGGCCAAGATACGGTTGCGTTCAGGAAAACGATACGGACGCGGTGGTGTATCAGGCAAATATTCACTAATCAATAGTCCCTTTTGCACAATCTCTTCTTGTAAAGCAAAATTTTGCATTGGATATGAAAAATTTAAACCATTGCCAATAACCGCAATTGTTTTTCCTTGGTTGAAAAGTGCAGCCTTATGAGCTAAGGCATCAACGCCTTTTGCTAAGCCACTTGCTACAACCTGACCAGATTGCACAATATTAGGTACCAAGCGATTAATAACATCTTGACTATACTTAGTCGGATAGCGTGAGCCAACAATTGTAATGATTTCTTTTTGCAGTAAAGAAATATCTCCTCGGGTAAACAATACCATAGGTGGTCGATAAATTTGACGTAGTTTTTCTGGATATGCTTCATCGAAAAAACTGATTACGTCACACTGCTGTTCAATTTGTTGTACCATTCGATCCAACTGATCATCCTGAAAAGCGCGATAGCATGCATCCATTAGTTTCTCAGTTAATTCAATTTGTTCTAATTCTTCAAATTCAATTTCTGTTTCATCAGTTACCTGATTAGCAATTGTCAGCAATTTAACATAACCAATCCCTTTTTGCAATTTTAATTTTAGTAGAAATTCTGTTTTTTTCATAAAAAAAGCCCTCCACTATTTATTACGCAAAAAGAGACCATTATTTTTTTATAAATTGAAATTTATTCAAAAAAATCACTGACTGGAGCAAATGTTTTGCGGTGAATTGGCGTAGGGCCATACTTTTTCAAGGCTTCAATGTGCTCCTTGGTGCCGTATCCTGCATTATGATGAAAGCAATATTGAGGGTATATTCTATCATAATCATCCATCAATTGATCTCGAAAGACCTTGGCCACAATTGAAGCTGCCGCAATTGAATTCGACTTAGCATCTCCCTTAATCAATTTAACTTGGGGTAGATTTACTGGCACATTCATTGCATCTACCAAAAGTGCATTCGGCTTAACATCAAGTGCTCGTACTGCTTGAGCCATCGCTTGACGGTCAGCTTCATAAATATTAATTTGATCGATTACCTCTGCACTTTTTACTCCAATACCAACACTAACTGCTTCCGCTAAAATTTTAGGATATAACTTCAATCGTTTCTCTGGGCTCAATTTCTTCGAGTCGTTTACATCTAATAAATCAAAATCTTGATCAATTATCACAGCAGCAGTTACTACCGGTCCAGCTAAAGGGCCACGTCCTACCTCATCAACACCCGCTACTAATTGTCCCTTTTCCCAGAACTTTTTTTCATAAGAAAAGCGACGCAAAAACTCTTCTTTTTTTGCTAGTAATTTTGCTTGACGCTTACGATAACTAACTAACAATTTTTGTACGCCGGCCCGCGGATCTGCCTCAAGCTTGTTAATTTGGGCTTCAGAGACCTCAGATTTCAACAGTTCTTTTATTTCTTTAATTGTCATGGTCTATCTAACGTAATCCTTCCGATTGCACCCTTACGCAATTTTTGTAACATAAATAATGAAAAACGATCATAATCATCACGCATGCCATATTTTTCAGTCATTGACAAAAGCAAATCTGGATCAGCCATATCAGCAATTTGCAGTTCAGGTAATTTAGAAAATTTAAGCAAATCCTTAGCATAAAATTCACGTAAATTTTTCAAAACAAATAATGCTACATCATCTGCATGAAAAACACTATCCTTAATTGCACCGAAAGCAGCTAATTTATAACCAACTTCCTGATCAGAAAATTTAGGCCATAAAATCCCTGGTGTATCGAGCACTTGAATATTAGCATTTGTTTTCAGCCATCTTTGTCCCTTAGTTACACCTGGTTTGTTACCGACTTCAGCCACGTTCCGACCAACTAAACGATTAATCACCGTTGACTTGCCACAGTTAGGAATACCTGCCAAAGCAATTCTAATAGTAGGATTTGAGGCCCCTCGTGCTTCTAGCTTCTCTGTTTTGGCAGCTGCCGCCTTTTTTACTAAGGAAACCAACTTCTGCATATTAGTATTGTGCAAGGAGTCAAGTGCCAAAACATACTTATTATCTCCAGCTAATTCTGCTGCCCATGCCTTTGTTAAAACTGGATCAGCTAAATCAGCCTTATTTAAGATAATAATATGTGGTTTATTACCAACTAGTTCTTCAATCATTGGATTTCTTGAAGCTTGCGGAATTCGGGCATCAAGTACTTCCACCAAAACATCAATCAGTCCTAACTTATCTTCCAGTTGATTACGAGCCTTGTTCATATGCCCCGGATACCATTGAATTGTTGCCATATTATCTCTTCTTTCTAAAATTAATCATTTTCATCATCTAAGAACACCACTTCTGACATCAAAATCTGTCTATATAAAGCCAGAAAGCCTCGATGATATTTTCTCTTGTTGTGCAATTTTACCTAAATAGTCACGTTCTTGTCTAAAAGCATATCTATATACCTCAGCTCTAAATTCTTTCTGATCATCGGGTAATTCTTTTTGTTTAATTGTATACTTTATTTCTCTAGCAAAATCAACCATAGAAGTTTGATTCATTTGTGCCCTTAAATCGAATTTTAATTGTTTTCGAATCTTTTTAGGTAAATAGATCTTTTTCATTTGATCCATAGCATACTCAATCATTGCCACACGAACTCGATCAACTTCCTTTCTTTGATCAAAATCAGGTATATCTTTGTCCAAGATCATGTGAAAAACAATTGTTGGAACAATCATACTTAGTAAAATAAGCGTAATTTCACTCACCAAAATTAAATGGAAATCTGCTACATTAATACGTAAATCATATAACGTATATGCTAAAGCAAAAGTAACTGCTCCATGAATGCCACCCAGACTAAAAATCAATGCTTCTTTATTACTCTTTTTTCCTTTAATAGAAGGGCTAAATCGATAATAAAAGTATCTAATAAGCAAATTAGCTAGGTATAAAATTATTCCGATCAAAATCGCATCAATTGTTTGTTGATTAAAATGTCTTCCCTCATTGACCGAACAATGATGATTCCCAAAAGCAAAAAGACAATCCCATTTAAAATATCAATCAGAAGTTGCGATAATTGATTACTGTTATAAAAAATAAAGGCATTAGTAAGCCTGCTTCGCTCAGATTCAACGTTATGAATCAATCCGGCTGCAACGACTGCAATAATTCCAGAAACGTGAATTTCTTCTGCTAAAAAATATATTATTAACGGTGTCAAAAAGAATATGACATCAACCGGCATTGCAACACCAGCAGATAAATGATATTTGGAGCGAAAACTTTCCTGACGCAAGAAAACTAATAAAGTAGCCACCAAAGCTCCTAGAAAAATACCTCCACCTGCAGAATATAAAAAATTACCTATTGCTTGTCCAATCCGTAATTCTTGATGCAAGTACCAATCAACTGCCATATTAAGCAAAATGATACCTGAAGCGTCATTAAACAAAGACTCATCTTTTAGGTAAAAAGCAATCTTCTTAGGCAGCTTCAATCCATGTGTTACAGATTCTGTTGCTGTAGCATCTGTTGGCATTGAAATTGCAGCCAGAATAAAAGCCAGTGGTAGAGAAACCCATACTAAAATAGATCCCGAATCCCGCAGTTATAGTTGCCAAGATAATCATAATAACCGTTAACCCAACTATTGCACGCCACGAACGTAAAACATTGTACAACCTAGTACGTTGTCCCTCAAAAAATAGTAATGGCGCTACAATCAAGCCCATAAATAATTCCGAGCTAAAGCTCTCAATTAATGAATTTGTTTGCGGTACTAGTGCAATAGCCGCTCCAATCGCCATTGCAATGTAATTAACTGATATTCTCTTCAAAAAGCGTTGTTGAATAATCGTCGCAAATGCTACCGCAAAGACAATAAAACCAATAAAAATTACTACCTGCATTTTTCTACCCACTTAATAAAAAAGCCCAGGCATCTATCAGGCTTGGGCTTAATACATCATTTTGTCTTCATACATTCGATAAGCACGATCAAAAATTGACATACTTGGTAAATAACTAGCATTCAATTCCAAATAATCTGACAATTTCTCATAATCTTGTTCTTGCTTAGGAAAAGTCAGGTCATGCTGTGCATTATTCGCAAATTGAGCTACGTCATCAGCTGAATCTGCATCCCTTTGCGTCATTAAATATCGATAAAAACTTTCTCGGTAAGCCATAATTACTCCACATAATATAAGATCGCATAAGCACCATTGCCAGCATGTGTTGCGATAATTGGACTTGTCTCTGCCACTAAAACATTAATCGCAGGATTGATTGCACGAATTTTTTCAGCTAATTCTTCCATTAATTCAGGTGTATCAACGTACGAAATGCCTACTTCTTTAATATGCTCTTTATTATCTGCGATTTCTTTTAACACTCGTTCATCAAAAGCACGTGTAAATTTCTTACCTCGTCCTTTTTTGGCTACGATTAACTTACCTTGTGGCATCTGAAGAGCGATTCTAATATTAAGCATAGTAGCAATTCGACCAGAAAGTGCACCTAAACGGCCACCCTTGATTAAGTTTTGTAAATTAACTACCATCATTTCCAGTTTTTGAGTACTACGAATCTTTTTAACATGATCAATAATCTCAGCCATGCTTTTACCAGCCTGAGCATCCTTAGCAGCAGCCAAAACTTGGAAGCCTTCTGCCCTGTCGGTTAGTTCAGAGTCAATAATTGTAACATTATCGCTTTGACCTGCAATTTCTGCAGCTTGACGAGCGGCATCTATCGTACCACTTAATGATTTAGCTAAGAAAATACCAATCACTTGACTGCCATCTGCAGTTAATTTTTTAATCACATCAACAAAACGGCCAATTGGTGGCTGACTAGTCTTAGGTAAGCTCTCCGCTTCGTTCATCTTCTTGACAAAATCACTTCTAGTGATATCAATCCCATCCACATATGACTTACCGTCGATGGTAATCGTCAATGGGACTACTGTAATGTCATATTTTTTAACTTCTTCTGGTGTTAATTGGACGGAAGAGTCCGTCATAACTTTTATCTTCGACAACGTATTCGCCTTCAATTCTAATTTGTTTACCCGATTTATGATAAAATGTGAGCAACATATATACTGTATTGTATCAAAAAACTATTAGAAGAAAAAAGGATTGATTACACTTCATGAAAATTAGCAAACTTTGGCAGCAACCAGAACAACGATCAGAAAGGTACTACCTTCTAGATAATATTTTTAGTGCCATAACTCATGGAATTGGTTTCGGACTAGCAGTTGCCGGCTTAGTAATTTTAATTGTAAAGGCAGCTCATACAGGCAGCCCGATGCGAGTTGTTACTTTCACAATTTATGGCTCTTGCCTGGTACTGCTTTATTTATTTTCCACACTATATCACAGTTTAGTTTTTACACGGGCCAAAAATATTTTTCAAATTTTTGACCATTCCTCAATCTTTCTTTTGATTGCAGGATCTTATACTCCATATTCACTTGTTGCAATTGGTGGAGCCTGGGGTTGGACTTTATTTGGCTTGATCTGGGGCCTAACCATCTTTGGCATCATTTACTATATCTTCAATCGTGGTAAACACGTCATACTTGATACAATCCTCTATGTTGCAATGGGATGGTTAGTTATCTTGTCAGGATCTTATTTATATGTTCGCTTAAGTCCAACTGGATTCTGGCTATTAGTTAGTGGTGGCATTGCTTACACAATCGGCGCGATTCTGTTCAGTATGCGCAATGTTCCCTTTATCCATACTATCTGGCATTTATTTGTTATGCTCGGTTCAATCTTAATGTACTTTTCCGTTTTACTTTATGTTTAAAAAATGTAGCAGTTGAATTCTGCTACATTTTTCTTTCTATTCAATTGTAGTCAAATAGCTTTCAATCGCTTCTTGATTATTCTCAACTTCACCTGAAACAACTAACTCTCGAATTTTATTCAAAGTCTGCCCCAATTTTGCACCTGGTCGCATCCCGCGATCTATTAAAAATCTCCCATCAACGGCTAGTTCCGACGCTTTTTTAATAGGTAAAGCCATATAACGATCAACTAAAGCTTCTGAAGAAATTGGTTGACCAACAATATGAGCAACGTCAATCGTATTAATTAATGTCTCTTCCCCTGCTAAGAATAATTCATAATCACTAGGAGCATGACTAGAAAGTAAATCAAATAGATTAATAATTCTTTCGACTTGCTCAGTCATAGCATTAGAGTTTTTCCAGTCACGCATAAAACGATGAATTTGTTCATTCGGTAATTTCAATAGCAAAATTATCAGTGACCACAAACTATTTTCCATCGTTGGACTGAATTTTAACTGTGGGAAAATAGCTAGTTGATCTTTTTTTCCGCCAAAATCAGGTACATCTTCACTCAAATTTGTATCAAGAAAAACCTGAAAAGCTTGCCGAGCATGTGGTCCTAAACCTAATTTTACAAATTCTTCTCGAATTCGTTCAACTGAAATTTTTTTAAGTAATTTATGATTATCCTTAATTGCCTGTTGGGTCTTGCTTTCTAACTTAAATTCAAGTTGACTCATAAAACGTACGGCCCGCATCATTCGCAAAGCATCCTCGTGAAATCTTTTTTCTGGATCACCTACAGCACGAATGACATGTTTTTTGAGATCATCTAGTCCGTTAAATAAGTCAACAATTTGCCCTCGTGTATCCATTGCCAGAGCGTTAATCGTAAAGTCTCTACGCTTTAAATCTTCATCTAAGTTTTGAACAAATGTTACATGATCTGGACGACGAAAATCTTGATAACCCGATTCTGTTCTAAAAGTGGTAATCTCATAACTTTCACCACCATAAAGGACAGTCACCGTTCCATGTTTAATTCCTGTATCAATTGACTTATCAAATAACTCTTTTACCTCTTCTGGATAAGCACTAGTAGTAATGTCTACATCATGAACATGACGATGTAACAAAACATCGCGGACAGAACCACCCACAAAGTACGCTTCAAAGCCTGCATTTTCTAATATCTGTAACACGGGCATTGCCTTGGTAAAAATTTCTGGTAAATTATCTATCTTTATCATATTAAAATCTCAATTCTTATTGTCTTTATTATTACTTTTGCTATACACTTTGTTAAAATTGAGGAAAGACATAAAGGAGGTAATCATTATGCGTAAGATTGACAAAAGTATCTTAATTGATATCCTCATGATCGCGCTAGGCTGTGCTATTTACGCTTTAAGTCTAGACATGATTTCTGTCCCCAATAAACTAGCCGACGGCGGACTAAGTGGTATTTCACTTCTTCTGCGGCATTTTTGGGGCATCAACATGGGACTATCGACCCTTGTATTGAATATTCCACTAATTTTGTTAGGCTATCGCTTTATGGGCAAACGTCTTTTAGCCTATACAATCTGGGGAACGCTCAGTCTTTCCTTTTTCTTATGGTTTTGGCATTCAGTACCTATTATAAAACAATTAGATTTAGAACACGACCTCTTCCTTTCAGCAATTTCTGCTGGGTTATTGTCTGGAATCGGATTAGGGTTAGTATTTAGATATAATGGTACTTCCGGTGGAACTGATATTATTGCCCGAATCTGTCAGATAAAATTGGGTATTTCGTCTGGCAAAATGCTTTTAGCTTGTGATGCAATAGTACTCTTCGCATCCCTATCTTACTTAGACATCAAGCATATGCTATACACATTATTAGCTTCTTTTGTCTTATCCCGAGTAATGGATACCGTTCAGCAAGGTGCATACACAGCCCGTGGTTTATTAATTATCTCTGACAAATATGAACAAATTGGCAAGATGATTGATTTAAAACTAAATCGTGGTTTCACATATCTAAAAGCTTTAGGTGGCTATCAACAAAATGAAAAACGTGTAATTTATGTTGTAGTCGCACCGCGGGAAATTCCATCAATCAAAGCTTTAATCAAGCAAGAAGATCCACATGCTTTTGTTTCAATAATTGAGGTAAATGAGGCAATGGGAGAAGGATTTACTTATAAAAAACCACATCGCTTTTTCATCCACAAGTAAAAAGCTATACCATGATGCATTTCATGATATAGCTTTTCTTTTACTAATAATTAATAATTACAGTCAATACGTTATTAGCTTTAACGTATTCGTTTTCTCCAATTTGAATGAATGGCCGTTCATCAATTTCTTTATGGCCAAGATTTTTAACTTTAGAGCCTTGTTTAACAAACTTACCTGGAATTGGCTGACCATTTTTATCATAAACATATGATGGATGCTTAATGCGGTTAATTGTCTTGGCTGTGTCCTTAATGTATGGTAAAAATGCCCCTTCCTTAACGAATTTATTCTTACCAATCTTCACAAAATTATTGCCATTAATTGATTTAATGCCTAGGATCTTGTAAACACGGCCCTTTTTTAAATGTCCAACTTTTTCTCCTTTACGGTTAAAAATCGTTGCTTTTCTAGTCAAGTTTAACTTTTTACCCTGACGAATTGGATTAGTTAGAGCTGCGTTAACTGTCTGAGCAGTCATCGCACCTAAACTTAAGGAGGCTAAGACTACTCCTGCCATATACATAATTTTTTTGTTCATCATGATCTCATCCCCTAATCATTACTTAATCTTTTTACCTATATTTTAACAAAAAATGCAGAGGTTATACACTTTTCTCTATTTTTATTTATGGGATGGATAACACTTATTCTTTGCAATCTTTCATGGCAAGAACTAATCTTAGCTTGTAAGCGTTTGTCAATATCAAGCAATCAAGAGGGTGAAAACAATGCCCAAAAAACAGTTACTCCCAAGAAGCTTTCGTTCATGTCTATTTACTTCTTGGGAATTAATGGGGTAATTGGGTCCGGTGCCTTTTTAATACCTCAAACAATCTATAAAGATATGAACTTGATGAGTGTTTTCATAACAATTTGTGCTGCTCTTACAGTAAGTATGGTTACTCTTTGTTATGCTGACTTGTCAAGTCGTTTTACTGGATCAGGCGCAGCTTGGCTTTATTCATATCACGCCTTTGGGCGATTTACTGGCTACGAACTTGGAATATATACTTGGTTTTTAGGATGCTGTACATATGCGGCAGAAATAGTAGCTTTGTTAACTATTTTAAAGACTTTGTCCCCTGTTTTTAGTAATCACGCTGTTCACTACGGGATAGCTATTGGAATAATTGTGCTGTTTACGATTATTAACTTATTTGGTCGGACAATTGTAAAATTAGTCGATAACTTATCCTCTGCTGCCAAAATGATTACTATTCTGATTTTTATCATCATTGGTGCTTTTTTATTCATAAAATGAACTTTACACCTGTGATTCCTAAAGCAGCAACCTTAGGTGTTGGTCCTTACTTCAAACATTTTGGTGCCGCATTTAGTGTAGTATTTTACATGTTTACTGGATTCTCCTTTATTCCAATTGCTGCAAAACAGATGAATAATCCAGAGAAAAATATTCCCAAAGTATTGATCTCAGTGATGATCACTGTGACTATTTTATATGCATTAATGATGTTAGTAGCTATCGGGATTTTAGGATCCAAGATGGTTAATTACAGTACGCCTATTGCTGTAGCCTTTCAAAAGGCCGTTGGTGATTGGGGCTACGTTCTAGTGATTGCAGGGATGCTGATTAGTGTTATCGGCGTTGCTTTTGCAGGATCTTTTAATACTCCATCGTTGATTGCTTCTCTTGCTAATGAGCACGCAATGTTGCCTAAATGGATTGGCAAAAAGAACAAACATGATGCTGCTTGGGTAGCTATTTTACTCAGTGCAATCATCACTATGATTTTAATCACACAATCATACCTCTTCTTGGTATCTTGCATTGTATTGGCTTCATTTATTCAATATGTACCATCTATCTTAGCAGTAATCAAATTCAAGCATACTAATGAATTTCCAAATAACGGTTTTAAACTCCCATTCAGCTATGTTATTTCAGCTTTGGCATTAATTATTTCATGCTACATGGTAACCAATTTCACTTGGAAAACTATTTTGATCGGAGTAGTCGTAGGGGTATTAGCCGCAGTAGCTTACTTCTTCATTGAAAAAGATGAAAAAGTTGAAGAAAAGCATCAAAAGTATTTGTCAAAAATGCGCAATAAATAATTTTACGAGGTAAACGGGCGATGATTATCAAATTATCGTCCGTTTTGTTAGGAATTAATGCTAAACTGTTAGATAAATAATATTAGAAAAGAGAAATCATAAATGAGTAATCAAAAAGCTAAAATAAATAATGCTGAAATTAAAACTAGAGTACCCCGCTTCAGACCAAGCCAGTAAAAAACTTAAGTTAACACAAAAGGAAAAACATATGTCTGAAGAGATAATTAACACAGTCACAACAAAAAATGATTTTAAGAGTGCATTGAGAAATGCGGGTATTAAAGATGATGATACCGTATTAGTTCATACTGCACTAAGTAAATTCTATTACGTTCCTAATGGTCCAGAAACCATTGTCGAAGCCTTAAAAGAAGCTGTGCCTAATGGAACAATAATGATGCCCTCACAAGTTTCCATGAATTGTGATCCAGCCACTTGGGAATATCCACCAGTACAAAAATCTTTGATTCAAGTAGTTAAGGATGCTATGCCACCTTATAATCCTACAACATCAATGACAGAAGGCTTAGGGGGTACGCCAGAGTATTTCAGAACTTTGCCAGATGTTGTTCGAAGTACCCATCCTTACTTGCCAATTGCTATTTGGGGCAAAAACAAAGTAAAGATTGCACAGAATCAACCTTTAAATATTCCTTATGGAATTGACAGTCCTTTAGATTATTTGTACCAGAATAATGGCAAAACTATCTTTTTAGGAACTGATTATGAAACGTGTACAGTTTTGCACTATGCAGAATCCACATTGGTAGAAAAACCGAAACATGTTCTGCTGCAACTAGTCTGGATGAAAGCGGCAAAACTATTTGGACTGAATATCAAAATATTGATATGGATTCATATGATGACTTTAATGAATTAGGGACAGAGTTTGAAGCAAAGCATCCCTCTGCTGTCAAAAAGGTTAAGTTAAACAATGGTGTCATCAAAGCAATAAATGTAAAATCGCTAATTGATTTTGCTAGAAAATGGTTTATAAAAAAAGACAATAATCATTCAATTTAATAATAAAAGGAAGAAGTCACTTTCAACTTCTTCCTTTTTCTTTATTTAATCTTTGTTAAAACCTTTGCACCTATATTTAAACCTACACTATGCGATTTACCGCCCCAATCACGTTCATCATAATTATCCATATCAGCTAAAGTATCTGCAGTGAAAAGAAATTGTGCAAAATCAATCTTTCTAAACTGAGCACATGCTGCTAAAGCTGCACATTCCATTTCTACAGTTGACGCGCCTAACTGACGAAATTGTGCCACTTTTTTAGGCGTTTCTCTAAAGAAACCATCTGTTGTCCAAGTCGTTATCTCGTCATATTCTATATTTAGCTCAACTAAAATCTTTTCTACTTCCTTCAAAAATATAGAATCTAGTTCCACAAGTTGTCCAGGATTCATATAGTGAAAAGATGTCCCTTCATCTCGAATTGCACGTGTTGGAAGTAGCATCGCATTTTCAGGTAAATCTACTAAGGCACCTGCTGTTCCAATGGTTAACACCTTTTCTACTCCATAAGCAATTAGCCATTCAAGCAACTGTACAGCTGCCGGTGCTCCCAAGGGCGCTTGACACAAAGTGAAAAATTCGTTATTAATTTGAACTTCATAAATTTTAGGATTAAAAGAACATGACTCAAATTCACCTAAAGTACGGTGAAAATGGTGATCTAAAAATGCATTAATTTCTTTTTCCGGCACGAATGCGTAAAGCAATCTTGGATGAAAATGAAATGGTTCTTGATCGTGATTTGGTTCAAGAACCGCATGAGGATGTTTGTCAAAGTCTAAAATGAATGGTTGTTTGTTCATATTTTACACTCCATTTTTAGTTGAAATATTATCATAAACTCGCTAATACCTGAGATCCAATATTCAAGCTAACGCTATATGAATCATGGCCCCAGTTACGTTTATCATAGTTATCCATATCAGCTAAACTATCGGCAGTAAACAAAATTTGTGCAAAACTTATATTTCTAAATTCTGCACAAGCAGCTAAAGCTGAGCACTCCATTTCTACAGTTTTTGCACCTAGTTTTTTAGCTTGCAAAACTTGATTAGGTGTTTCTCTAAAAAATCCATCTGTTGTCCAAGTTGTTCCCTCTTCATATTGGAAACCTAAATTTTTTATTTCATTCTCAACTCTTCTTACAAAATTTTTATCTAATGCAATAATCTTACTTGGTTCTTTGTAGTAAAAAGATGTCCCCTCTCCGCGAATCGCTTCTTGAGGGACAAACATTGTGTTTTCAGGTAGATTATCCAAAGCTCCTGCGTTTCCAACAGATAAAACTTGTTTAACTCCATAATTGATCAACCAGTCTAAAAACTTTGTTGAAGCTGGTGCTCCCACTGGAGCTTGACATAACGTAATTAGTTGATTATTGACTTCCACTTCATATATTTTAGGTCTAAACGAAACAGTTTTAAATTTGCCCAGAGTCTTATGAGAGTGTTTATCTAAAAACGAGTTAATTTCATCATCTGGGACAAATGCAAAAAGCAATTTTTCATGAAACTTATACTGTAGATCTTCAACTCCAGGTTCTATTACAGCTTGTTTATTTAAATCAATATCTAAAATAAATGATCCTTCATTCATATATATTCTCCCTTAATCAATAAATGGATAGTCTTCATTAAAGTAATGATCAATAAAAATTTGATGTTGCTTGTTAAAAATCTTGGGTAATTTATCTTTAGAAAAATACTTCAGATCAAGAGTTTCAGAGCTAATCTCTTTTGACATTTTTTCTACTAATTCAACAGTTACTGCCTGTGCCACATCTTGATTAGGATAATGCTGGATAAAATTAGTTGAAACGCCTAATAGTGACTTAGTTCTTACTTTTAAGCCAGTTTCTTCTAAAAATTCTCGAACGCATGCTTCTTGAGCTGATTCTCCAAATTCTAAAGCACCACCAGGTAAGCCCCATGCATTAAAATCTGATCTTTTTTGAAGTAAGATTTCATTCTTGCTATTAGCCAAAATTCCACCAGCAAAATTTAGAATAATTGGTTCATGACCAACTTTTTGGCGTAAGGTCTTAATATAGTTTTTAACCATCGCTAGTCCTCTACTTGAATATCATTCATCACAATTTCAACTTCATCGTCTAAATTCATCTGACTAGTAAAAGCATACTCGGGAATAAAACCAAGATAATCTTTTTCATTCCACCATGAGCGCATTTTTTCTTCACCAAAAGAATGTTCATGACGAGTTTTATGGCGTTTCATTGTTTCTTCAAACGGAATATCAAAATAATAGGCATAAATTTGATCACCAAAAAGCTGCTGAGATTTTTTGAATAAATCAGCATACCATTTCGCATTCAAGATACCTTCTAAAATAGTGTAAGAACAGTGATGATAACCATACTCAAGCAAGTTTTCTAATAATGGCAAAGCAAATGTCTTTTCTCCGTCTTTAACATTCAGCATTTCTCTTCTAACTGTATCTTGTGGAATCAATAGTGTATTGTGTGGCAATCGACTATGAATTTCTTTAGACAGTGTAGTTTTGCCACTGCCAGAGTTTCCTCGAATTATAATTAGTTTTGATGTCATCATAGAAATCTTCACTTTCTTAAAATTAATTCACTGCATCCCTAATTGTTGCAAACTTATCAAATGTATAATCTATACCATGAATTTTAACAATAGGCAGCATTTTCCCTTTTTGTCCCATCAATAATCCTGCAGAAGCGGCTAGCATGTCACAGATAGTTTCAACATTAGTTTTATCTTGATACTGACTTTTTCTTAAACCAGAAACACCATACAATCCAATTGCTACTTGAGTTGCACCCTTTTTATCAATTCTTCCATCACTATCGGTAATTATGATAGCTACTCTGACTTTTAATTGATCAAAAATATCATCACTAATTCTCTTAGCAATTTCATCACAATTTTTAGGTAAAACTATTGCAGTACCAGCATCAATTTTATCTACACCTGCACTAGTTAAAAACAAACCATTCGGCAGCCACCCGCCAATAAAGTTCTTAGATATCTGCAGCTTCTTACCACTCTTATCTTCGGTTTGATCAATGATAATTTTAATTAGTCTTGGATCTTTTCTGGGTATTTGCTGATGTAAACATAAGGCTAATTGACTTGGATTAATAGATTTTAAATCAACAAACAAACCCTCAGACTTAGAAATCAACTTAGAAGCAATACATAAGATATCATTATCGCGTATATTAAATTCTTCATTTTTGATTGTCCTAATTATTTCTGCACTTAAGTTGCACTTTCTCTCTATTTTCGGAAAATTATGCAGCGCTTCAATTGTAATCATGACTATAACCACCAATCAGGAGTTAATTCACCAAGAGTAACAATTTTTTCATTTTCATAATCAAGCATTACTTCAACATCTTGATAGTGTCCCTCCATCAATTGCGCCATAAATTCACGGCAGGCTCCGCATGGCGCACCAGTTTTACCATCTGGCATAATTGCCAATACGCGTGTGATATTTGACTCACCATTAGTAATCATATTAAAAAGTGCATTGCGTTCAGCGCATACTCCTAAAGTACTCGCAGTATCAACACAAACCCCGGTATAGGTTCTACCTGAATCAGATAAGACTGCAGCTGCAACTCCACCAGCTTCCATATGGCTTGATATTTCACGAAATCCTTGAACTGCTTTAGCTTTTTGATACATTTTTTGCCATGTTTTGTCTAACATCTTTGTTCTCCTTTATTAATGGTATGGTTAATAAAACAATTCCAAAATATATTGCTGATACAAAGAACATCACATTTAGATTTTCAAATACTTTCATAATACTATTGCTTATAAATAATGAAACACTAACCAAGATCTCTGCAATAAATGAAATAGTCGAAAGCATAGTTGACTCATTGCTTTCTCCATAAATAGCCTCATTACTAGTAGCTGAAATTTGTCCCGACATCATTCCCATCAATAGTTCAATTAATAGAAAAAGACAAAACAGTATATATTTATTTTCTAGAGTTCCACTTAATACAAATGCACCAATCATGCACACAGTATTCAATAAAGTAAGATTCTTTGAATTAACAGAAGTAGAAATTTTACTAAATAAAACTGATCCTAGAATTAATGCACACATAAATAACGTGTAAACCAGTGAAAGATTAAAACCTAATTTTTCAACATAAATAATTGACCAATAGATAAGGATAAATTGCGTTCCGCAATCATATCCCACATTCAGCAACAATAATATCCAGAAGTTTCTTTTTCTAAAAAAGCCAACAATATTTTTAGCGCTACATTCAACTTGTTTTTTATTAGAAGCTCTATTATCTGAAAAGGATAGGATACTTATCATAAACCAAATAAGGGCTGGATATAACACAAGTCCAAGCATTGCGAACCATATCAGTGCAGTATCTTTAATTCCAAATAGCCAAGTCCCAATATTTCCACCGATTAATGTGGTTAAATTCAAAATAATTATTTGCATCCCCATTAGTTTGCTGCTAGGAGCAATTTCATTTTGTTCCTGTAAATCAGTCACGTAAGCAAGCAAAGTACCTGAATTAAGTGCCAAGCCAATACCATATAAAAGCTCTGCCATTGAAAAGAAAAAGAAGTTTCTAAATAGAATTAGAATGAAAAAACTCGTGGCAATAACTAAAGATGATAAAGCTAAAACTTTCAATCTTCCAATTCTATCAGCTAAATATCCTGCTGGAAGAAGACCAAATATAATACCGATATTTTGAAAAGATTTTATTGAACTAATATTTGCATCCGGGATTCCATTTTTAGCATAAAATAATGAAAAAATTCCTGACATTGATGATCGGAAAAGTGTAAAAACTGCTGTAAAAACTAAAAATAAAATTGCAATTTTAAAACTT
>ERZ838483.302-NODE-302-length-63831-cov-9.898379_pt1 | contig 63831 bp, 43 predicted proteins | sample MGYA00519939_ERZ838483 | MGnify/ENA primary metagenome ERZ838483 (study PRJEB31850, sample SAMEA3708836) | human gut metagenome | biome: human gut; feature: human-associated habitat; material: faeces | place: China | collected 2014 ...
CCTTAACGAGATTGCTCGGCTCAAACTCACGCAGATAGGATAACAGGTCAATCTGGCGTACCCGTTCAAGCACATCTGGGTCAATCTGCACGTAGGGTCGGTTAGTTCTCAATGGATAAAATCACCTCCAGAAATAGAAAAAGCCGAGGGGATTTCGTTAAATGAAAACCTCTCGGCTATGTAAAACAGTATATAACCTTATTCAGTTGTAATTTCCTTAGCTATTTTCAAAGTCAAAAACTGCTCTTTTGCATTTTTAACAGCATCGAATTTATTATCCCATTCTTCACGAATTTTTGATTTTTCTAATACCTCTTGAAGTGTATAATCATCAAAATATTCGATTTCCTTTGAAGAATAGTATTCCTTGCAATAATGCGAATAAAGAGAAATTATTGCATCTTTGCATTCATCTGGCTCGCAATCGGGGTCGAAATTTTTTAATGCCCTTTCTAAATCATTGGACAAATAATGCAGGTCTGGGGGATAATCATAATAAACAATTTCTCCATCATATTCCATAGGAACGGGCTTGACTTCTATTTGATTTTTCTTCAGCTTGTACTCAAAATATGAAAATAATATAGCAGCTTTGACATAAATATCACTATAAGTGCTGACCTCTTTATAAGCAACCAAAAGCAACATCAATTTTTTTGCTTCATTCTTGCTCATATATCGTGTACTATACTCCTTGGAAATCTCGCATAATGAATTGTAATTTTGCCGAGTATATCCGTCTTTTAGCAATCTAACTATTGGATAGATAACTGACATTTTTAAGTTGTTCCTATTGCCTTTATGATAATAAACTGCTGAAATTATCAATGATACTATTCCCGATAACACAACGGTTATCATAGTAAAGCAGTTTGAATACCAATTTGTATCAAACCATTCTTTAAAGCTCATCTATTTTATTACCTCATTTCTTTTAATTTAGATTTTTTCGTGTCACCAATTATACCACAAAGACATATTATTTTCCACCTCTCGGCTATGTAAAAGACGGCATCAGCTTCACGCCAACGCCGCCTTTTTCTTCGGTCAGTCCGTTATAAAATTCCTGCTTTTTTGAGATACCCTACACTATCATAGCAACCACGAAAATAGACGGACTGCATTTCCAAGTCTGTGAGCTTGTTTTTCAGCTCCATTACCTCAATGAGAGCCGCACATTCTTCCTCGGTCAGCTCCGCAGATTTCTCCATATCAAACACGCCGAACACCTTTGGATATTTTTCATACAATTTCTTGATTTTGACTTGTACGGCACGGTATTCCTCGTTTTCTTTCGGGAGCTTCGCTATGACAGAGCTGAGATACTCATTAAAAATATTGCTGTGGACATCTACAAATGTTTCAAATCTGAACTCGCCAGACACCTTTACCACCTCCGCTGTTTGCTAATCTACACCTATTATAATGCCCAGATTTCCACAATACAAATGTGCAAACGGTGTTACCGTTCCAAATTCTTATTTTTTCTTTCGGGCGGCTCGTCGCCCTGTTCTGGCTCGGTATCAATGGCAGAGGGGTCTTTTTCGTCCAGATTCAGCTCGATGTTAAGGGCGTTCAGCCTGTCGGTTTTCTCTTTCAGCTCCTCCTCAAAGGCGAATGGCTTTTCCACCTCAACCTTTGCGTTTTCAAGCTGTGCGACAGTTTCCTCCTTTCTGGTCTTTGCGGCTTCAAGTTTGACAGGGAGCTTTGACAACTCATTCTCAATTCGGGTCAGATTTCCGAGAGCATCAGAGCCTAACTCAACCTTATGCCTGCACTTTCCGCAGAGGTTTAAGCAATAATGGGAATTGATTGTGTCATAATAAACCTCCAACTGAAAGCCACGGTAGCTGCCGATTTCAGTCGGCTGTGACAGCGGATGCTCCTTACAAATAGCAAGCAGCATTTGTCCTGCATCGGCTTTTTCGGTGTAGGTCACGCCCTGCAAGGTCATCGGGCAGAACTTATCCTCGCCCTGCGGCTTGTGCTGTTCAGCAAGTGCGGTATCTGCTTCATAGCCTGTAATGCGTTCCTCATACTCCTTAATCAGCTTTGGGAATTGCTGTAAGATTCTGTCCTCAAGGTCGTAATGCTCGGACAGATAGCTCTGTTTCAGCACTCGGAGCTTCGATACCTGTATATCCAAGTCCATTTTTTCCTTGAAACGCTCATCGCCTGTGGCAAGCATTTTAACCTCTGCAAAGGATAAAGCAACCTCGTCCACATCTTCGGCAGAACGGACAGGGCTTTTGCTCGTCATTATCTGGCTGATAAATTTCTGCTTGCTCTCCACTAACTGATAGAGATATGCGTCAAAGGTCTGCTCTGTAACATAGCGGTAAACCTCAACCTCTAGGAACATATTGCCTTGCCTTTCGATACGCCCCTGTCTTTGTTCAAGGTCAGAGGGTCGCCACGGACAATCCAAATTGTGAATGGCGATAAGGCGGTCTTGGACATTTGTGCCTGCTCCCATTTTCGGGGTAGAGCCGAGTAACACACGGACTTCGCCGCTTCGTACCTTTGCAAACAGCTCCTTTTTCTGTGCGTCCGTGGTCGCTTCGTGGATAAATCGTACCTGTTCGGCAGGAATACCTCGCTCGGTGAGCTTCCCCCGAATATCATCATAAATATTAAAGCTGCCGTCATTTTTCGGAGTGGAGAGGTCGCAGAACACAAGCTGCGTTGCTTTCGTGTCGGCGTGTTCCTCCAAGATACGATAGACATTATCCACGCAGGCATTGACCTTGCTGTCGGGGTCATCGGGCAGCATCGGGTCAATCATTCTCTGGTCGAGTGCAAGTTTTCGCCCGTCATTCGTGATTTTGAGCATATTGTCGATGTTCGGCTCAACAGCTCTGGCACGGACTTTCTCGGCTCGCTTGGCAAGGTTGGCGACCATTTCTGTCTGTATCTCGCTCGGCTTGGTCTTGATATTGTGGTAATTGACCTTTGGAACGGGGAGCTTCAACATATCGGCGGTTTGAATGTCCGCAACCTCTCGGAACATCTGCATAAGCTCTGGCAGGTTATAAAATTTTGCAAATCTCGTCTTAGCACGGTAGTTCGTACCCTCTGGAGCAAGCTCCAGAGCCGTGACCGTTTCTCCAAAAGTCGAAGCCCAACTGTCAAAATGCTGCAAGCCGTTCTGCATCAGCGTGTCGTACTGCAAGTACCTTTGAACAGAATACAGCTCCACCATTGAGTTTGAAACAGGCGTCCCCGTTGCAAATATCGTACCTCGGTTGCCTGTGATTTCGTCCAGATAGCGACATTTCATAAATAAGTCGGAGCTTTTCTGTGCTTCGGTCTGAGCAATACCGCCGACATTTCTCATCTTGGTGTAGAGGTACAAGTTTTTATAAAAATGGCTCTCGTCAATGAACAGGCGGTCAACGCCCAATTCCTCAAAGTCAATCACGCTGTCCTTACGCTTGGTGTCGTTGAGCCTGTCGAGCTTCGCTTGGATAGACTTTCTGGTTTTCATTAACTGCTTGACCGTAAACTGTTCACCGTGGGATTTTTGAATATCGTCAATACCACGCTCAATATCGTCAAGCTGTTCTTGGAGCATATTGTACTGCCGTTCAAGGCTCATCGGTATTTTTTCAAACTGACTATGCCCGATGATGACCGCATCGTAATCGCCTGTGGCAATTCTGCCGCAGAACTTTTTACGGTTGGCGGTTTCAAAATCCTGCTTTCTTGCCACTAAAATGTTGGCACTCGGATACAATCGCAGATACTCGGAAGCCCATTGACCGACAAGGTGGTTTGGTACAACAAACATAGATTTTTGGCAGAGTCCGAGTCGCTTGCTTTCTTGTGCTGCGGCGACCATTTCAAAGGTTTTGCCTGCACCGACCTTGTGTGCAAGGAGCGTGTTGCCGCCGTAAAGGATATGGGCAATCGCATTGACTTGGTGAGGTCGGAGCGTGATTTCTGGGCTGATACCGCCGAAAGTGATATGACTGCCGTCATACTCACGGGGTCGGACAGAGTTAAAAGTATCGTTGTAGGAACGGACAAGACGGTTTCTGCGTTCTGGGTCTTTCCATATCCAATCTTGAAACGCCTGCTTGATTACTTCCTGCTTTGCCTGTGCTGCCGTGGTTTCCTTATGGTTAAATACCGCTTTTCGGTTGCCGTGTTCGTCCAGAACATAGTCAAAGATACGCACATCACGCAGATTCAGCGTGTCCTCGATAATACGATAGGCGGAAGCCCTCTTTGTACCGTAGGTGCTGTCCGCCTTGACATTTCCGTAATCGGAACTCTTATTCTCTATAAACCAGTCGCCGTTTATCGCCGTATAGCGTACCCTGATTCTGCCTGCCGCATAGCTCGATGGGGTCAGCAGCTCTATAACAAACCGCTGAATATCCTCCTGCGGTATCCAAGTAGCACCAAGCCGCACGGAGATTTCGCCCGCACTCAAATCCTTTGGAATAACCTTTTTGAGTGCTTCGGCGTTGATTATAAGTTCTGGGTCTGTCTTTGCCGCCGTTTCTGCAATCACAAGTTTATTGCGGACATTGCCAGACAGGTATTCGTCTGCGGTCACATATTTTGCAGGCTCGGATTGGGGTATTTTAAAGATAACGCCCTGTAAATCACGGATTAGCTCCGCCTGTTCCTTGCCTGTCAGCTTCGCCATAAACGGCAAATCCACACAGGCTTTTTCTCCGATGGAGATTGCAAGGGCTTCGCTTGCCGTTTCCACGGAAGTCACGGCACGGTGGGGCTTGATAGTCCTCTTGGAGAACATATCGGCTTTCCGTTTGAAATTGCCCTCGTCGTCAAGCACCTCCAGAGAGCATAAAAGGAAGTAGCTCTCGTCCGAAGCAAACGCCAGATAGTTCCCTCGGCTGTTGATTAGACCGTACTTTGCTGTGTAGGCGTCGTACAGACGGTTAAGGTTTTCCTGCTCGGTGCGTATGAGTTCCTCTGGATAGTCCTCGGTCTGGTATGCTATGAGCTTCCGCACACAATCCCTAATTTCCACCAAGCCCTTAACACGGCTCTCGGCGGTCATTGAAAGATTGGCAGGTGTCATCACATCGTTTTCACGGAAATAGACCTTGCCGTTTACCAGAGTGTAAGAAAAGTTTTTAACGCTGGGGTCGGCAGGAATAACCTCGTCCTGCTCGTCGGAGATTTCGTCAATCTCATACTCGGGGATTTCTCCGTTAATGTTCTGCACGGCTTCGTGAAGCAGCTCGGCAAGAGGAATATCCTTTTTTGCTTTACAGGCTGCGTCCATTTTGCCGAAGCGTGTGCTTTCCATTACCATATTGCCAAGCACCATTTCGGGGTGTTCGACAAAATAGCTGTTCATCGTAACGCCGTTTTCGTCCGTATCAAGGTGTACCCAATCTGACTCGATGTCGATTACTCGGTCACGCTTCTGCAAAATGAGAATATCACTTGTGACCTCTGTGCCTGCGTTTGCTCTGAAGGTGTTGTCGGGCAGACGGATTGCTCCTAACAGCTCTGCTCTCTGGGCGATATATTTCCGCACCTCTGGGCTTGCTTTATCCATCGTACCCTTAGAGGTAATGAACATCACCACGCCGCCGGCACGGACTTTATCCAATGCCTTTGCAAAAAAGAAATCGTGTATGAGGAATTTTTGGGCGTTGTATCGGCTGTCGTTTACCTTAAAATCGCCAAACGGCACATTGCCAAGCACCACATCGAAGTGGTCATCTGGGAGCTTTGTTTTTTCAAAGCCCTCAATGGCGATATTCGCTTTCTGGTAGAGCTGCTTTGCAATCCTGCCTGTCAATGAGTCGATTTCTACACCGTGGAGCTTTGATTTTGCCATACTGTCGGGAAGCAGACCAAAGAAATTGCCTGTACCGCAGGACGGCTCCAAGATGTTGCCCTCGGAAAAGCCCAGACGGTCAAGTGCTTCATACATTGCCTTGATAACAACAGGCGGCGTATAAAAGGCAGTCAGCGTGGACTCTTTTGCGGCACGGTATTCCTCTGGGGAGAGAGTCACATACAGCTCCTTAAATTCATTTGCCCAAGCCGCATTGTTTTCATCAAACGCCATAGACAGACCGCCCCAACCCACATATCCTGCAAGTATTTTCTGTTCTTCGGGTGTGGCAAGACGGTTTTCGATTTCAAGGTCGTGCAAGAGATTGACCGCCGCCATATTCGCCTTGAACTTTTCCTTTGCTCCGCCAATGCCCAAAGTATCCTCGGTAATGCGGTAGTTGTTGCGGTCAGCGGTAACGGCAGGGGCTTTTTCTTTTTCGGGAAGCGGCTCTGCCTGTTCCTGTGCGTCTAACCATTCACGGACACGGGTAATCTTCTCCACACGGTTAATCGGGAAGCCTACCTCGTTCTGGAATGTGATGTCACGCATAGAAACATCACCGCTGATTTTACCAACGCTTTCAATGACATAACGGCGATTATCAAGCGTGATTTCCTTGCCGATGAGGTCAGAATTGTCCTGCTCTGGGGCAGGCTCTACGCCTTGCTTTGCCCGTTCCGCATACAGCCATTCCTCGGCTTCCTTATCTGCCACGGTCTTTCTGACTTTCAAAAGTCCTGCTTCGGCTTGCTCCTCGGTAGGATAAGTCAACAATTTGCCGTAATCATCGGCATAGTATTCCTCTCGAATGTTATCCCAGATAGCGTAGGCATCTTCGGGGTCGGGAAACGCATCGGAAGTCATTGTAACCTCAAAGCGTTCCTCTGGCGGCTCGGTTTCGCTTTCCGCAGCAACCTGTTCAGCGTATGCAATCATCTCGTCAACGGACGATTTTTCTTCGGGTACTCTAAACCAGTCGCTTTCGGTAGCCATAATCTCGGCAAGGAGCGTTTCATCCTCTTTCGTTAGCTCGGTGTGCTGCTCCAGATAGGGAATGAACTTCTCACGCCCGAAACACAAACTCTCCATCTTCTCTCGGTAGTAGTCCTCGCCCTGCTTTTTCCACTCTGGGATAAAAGGGCAGTTCTGGGATAGGCAGTAATCATAGTAATTTTTGATATGGGCAATCAAATCGCCCTCACCGTCGCCAATGTCAAACCGTCCGTCATAGTGGATGTCCTCTCCGTCAACAACAGCGGAAATCTCAAAATCGGTCTTGTGATACCAACCGATATTTTTATCGCCCTCACGCTCACGGTGCTGTTTTTCATCCAAAACGCCGAGGAGCTTGTTTCCAAGAGCAAAGCTCAAATTGGTAAAGCGGTCATTGAACTCCTTATCATAAAAGGCAGGGTGTTCCGAAAAGCTGATAGAAAAATCCAAGCTGTCGGGCTTTTCCTCGGATAGTGTTTCTGTTTTATGCTTCTCGGTAACAACCACTTTCAAATGGTCGTTTGCGGAGTTTTCTTTCAGCTTTTCTTCAAGGTCGCCAAGACTAAACTCTTTACCGAACAGAGGAAACTCGACATTTTGCAGAGAAACGCTATCCTCGGAAATTGTCATTATCTCATACTGATACGCATCAATATACACCACATCGCCCTCGTGATAGAGGTAGTGCAGAGGATGCAGCTCTAAAAGCTCCTGTCCGAAGCTCCACGCATTACTGCGGCTGAAAACATCACTTGTTTTCCATTGTATGGATTTCAAAAAATCAATGAGCTGTTGAACGGTGGCAGGGTCAGACAAATGCTGCTCCATTTGCTCGGCAGTTACATTTTCAAGGTCTGTGCGTTCCACATTGGCAAGCAAGTCTTTCTCATATCTATCCAAGTCACGAATGAAATCGGACAAACGCAAAGCAAGGGTATCTCGTTTATCAGCAGGGGGCAAATCACGCTTTGAGTCAATAAAGACCTGTCGCCGTATCTTCCTTTGGGTGTCAATCTCATATTGCGGAGCTTCGACCTTTTCCAGATAGTCGGCGTAATGTTCTTCCTCCTTTGGATTGAGATAGCATTTATTCTTCACTATCAACTCACGCAAGCGTTTTTCAACCTTTGACCAAGGGAGAAGTACATCGGGTTCGGTATATGAACCGTGCTTTTCTATGGCAATACCTTTTCCACTAAACCAAGCACCGCCCTGTGTACCGTCTGGATAGAAATGCGTACCGCCGCCGATACCATATTCCTTTTTAAGAAATTCAATATTTTTCTTGCTATCCTCGTGCTTCCAGAACTGACGATAAATACGGTACTTGCCGTCTTGAAAACCGCTTCCCTTTACCAGAACAGAGTCAATATCCTCCTGTGAAACGGAAAAAGCAGAGGACTTTTCTTCCTCTGCTTCAACCATCATTTCAATCTGTTCATCCACTGTGGGGAGATTGGCTCTGACCTCATCTTCGTTGGCAATGCTTACTTGTAAATCAGTTCGGTCAAGATGACCTCCTCCGCTTGACTGCGGATATTGTTCATCATTCCTACCCACTGCATCGGTGCTTTCTCTTTCAGCTCCTCCGTCACGCCCTGTTCCTCGGAGAGCTGCTTCGTCAGAAGCTCCAATCTCTGGAGTGCGGTCTGTTCGGTCTGGTAGAGATGTTCGTTCAATTTGCCCGATGTCAGCAGATTGAGATAAGTCACTCGCTTGTTCTGCTCCAGATAATTCCTGTGCATCATAGCGTATCTGCCAAGCTGAAGTTCTGGCTCTGTCGGTAATGTTAGGTCGGGAATAAGGTAATCCCCCTGTTTCGTGTAAGTGATTTCGCTCATTATCGTTGCTCCTTTCGGGTTGTTTTCTGCCCTTATCATACTGATTTCGGACTGTTGATGCAAAGGTGCGATTTTGGTTTTTCTCTGCAATTTGCACATTTCGGACGGTCTGGGAAATCTCTCGGAGTACCATTTCGGAAATATCGCTTGTGGCAAGTCCGATAGCGTTTATCGTGGCAGGGGTATTAAAATTGATAATGTCCGAAAAATCTTCGGTTTCAAAATACTCTCCTGTATCCAGACCGCAACGGCTCATCAGCATAAAAGCTACGCTGTTCACCGCAAGCCGCTTATAGATAACCTCAACATTGAAGTCGTCAAGTTCCTCTAAAAAGCTGTCCTTCGTACACTCTTTAAGCTGTGCCAGATAATCGGGCAAATTGTCCTCAACGGCGTTTTTAGCGGTCTGCATAAGAGCTTCGTCCAAATCGTTACCCTCTAAATCTCCAAACCTGTCGGAGAGCCGTTCAATGACCGCCTGCTCGTATCGCTCATTCATCTGCCATATCGGAACAGGGCGGCTGTTATAATATCCCTCGTGGGTATCGGAAACATCAAAGTAATATTTGAGGGTATTCCTGCGACCTTTCGTATCAAACACCGCTATTCCACGGCTGTCCTTATTTACCCAACGCTTAAACTGTTTGTTCCAAGTTTCAAGCGTGGTTACAGCAGTAGCGTCGGGGCGTTGAGCGAAAATCAAGAGCTGCTCATCAAAGCGGCACTTATAATTTCGGCAGGCAGAGGATAGAAAGTTCTGCCACGCCTGCGGATTCCTCGAAACCGCAGCACCTGTACGCTGATACAGTTCTGTAATTAGCTGATACTTCGCAGCCATATTTTCGTACACCTCCTTATCGTCTTAAATCTTTATATCTGTGCTTTTTCATTCCGCACCACCGCCCAGAAAGGAAATGACCTTGTTCGCCTTGATACTCTTTTGCAGGTCGTTGATAATGGTAATGTCCGCAACCGTGATGCCCTGCATAGAGAGAATATCATCCATTGTCATTGCGGAAATCTCTTTTTCATCGGTAAAGCCAGCTTCAAAAATCTTGTTCAAGACCTTAATTGCTTTTTGATTTACAGCCATTTTCTCAATCCTCCTTATCGTTCTAAATTCTTATGCTTCGGTGCTTTGACCGCCTGCGGCTCAGCAAGTATCGGCTCATAGGTCGCACCGTTTTTCTCCATACGCTCGGCAAACTCGCAGATATGATAGAGGTAATTGCCGACTTCGGTATGATACTCGTCGATATAACGGCAGGTGTGTTCCGACTTTTCGCCCCAAGCAGAGGTAACACGAATTTTGCCGCCGTCTGGAATACGAAACAGCTCCTTGTAATGAGAGTCAATAAAACGGATACCTTTTTCTGCATTGCCGATATGCTTGTCGAGCCATTCCTTGACATAGCAATAGCAGTAAAAATTATAGTCGCCCTTTGTGGGATTTAAGCGGAGCAGATAGGCATACTTTTCGGTATCCACTCGTAAGCCGTACTCGGTGCAGTAGTTTCCCTTAAAGGCACTATCGGGGAAACGCCTTGCATACTCGCTCATAGCAGGGCGATTTTGTAACAGCCCATATTCGGGAGAACGCAGGGCGTTGATAACCTCGTCAAGCTCTGTCTTAAATTCGTCTGTTTTCCATTGCGGTCTGTGGTCGTTCCAAGTGGTATAAAATCCATAACCGCCAGAGTCGAAGTCGCCACGAAGATGACCGATATTGCCTGTCTGTCCTGTTATCTGCATACTCTGGGAATAGGTGTATTTCCATTCATTCGGTGCAATCGCCCGTATCTCCATATCAGCGTTCCTCCTTACTGTGGGGTTTCTTTGCCTTTTCCTGTTTCTTGATTGCGGCAACCGCTTCCTTTGCCCAATCGGGCATTTTCTCTGGTTTGATAACGCCAAGCACATCGTACCTTTCCCATCTGGCACGCTTACCGTCTGCAAGGCAAGTACCGAATACCGCCTGACCTCTGCCGCCAATTGCACCGTGTCCGCCGTCCACCAATACAAGCTGATAGGCGGAGTGCTGATATTCATAGCGGTTAAGCTCTGCATTGATAACCACCACCTTGCCAACAATGCTCTCATTTCGGTTATCAGGAATACAATCCTCTGTGGTAAACGGGGTCATATCAAAATCAAATCGGGATTGTTCCTCTTTGACGACTTCAATCTGTGCCTGCACTCGGTCAGTAAATATCTGCATTGCTTCCAGATAATCGTCTGTACCGACACCCTCTGTCGGCCACGCTGCTGACAGAGGGTTGTCATAGGTGCAGTAGCAGACCATAAAGGGATATTTGTCTGCTTCGTTTACACCGAAAACAACCTCTTTTTTGCCGATATGGATACTCTGTTTGACCTCATAATCGCCAAGCATACGCTTTTCTTCATTCTCCATCGGGTTGCTCCTTTCTTTGTTTTTTCTCTTTCTGCTCGTCTAAAATCTTTCGGATACAGACATCGCAGAAAATAATAGACCCGTCCTTGTATCGGGGATAAGGACAGGTCGTACAGTCATATATTTTCTTTTTATCGCTCACGGTCATCACGCTGCCTTTGCTTTTTCTGGGGCTGATTGTACGGCATATTACACTCGGTTTTATACCGTTCATTCAGTTTTTCTCTGGCAGAGGACAGCTCATTGCAGTAATAGCCCCAGAAATATTCCTTGCCGTTTTTACAATACCAACAGACATACGGATTAGGAGCTTTTGGGTTATGACCGATGACAAGCTCGTTACTCCCGATAGTACAGCTCTCGATAATTTCATAACCGCCGTTTATGCGTTTTTCTTCGTTCATAAGCACCTCTCATTCTTTGGCGTACTTGCGGTACGCCTTTTCGCCTGCGGCACGGAGCTTCTGAACACGACTGCTTCCCATAAGCTCTGGAAACTCCGCTTGCAGCTTCCGCCGTGTCCTGCCCACGCTCTCAATGCTCGGAAGCCCAAGATAACGGTATTGCAGCATTACCTCTGCAAAGGGCATTGCCCCTGTGTCTTTCAAACAGGTATTGCACACCTTTAGATACAACAGCATATCGTCATTTCTGGCTTCCTCGTCCTTTTCCAGAATAGCTTTCACTTTGCCCTCAATGGTTTTGAGATTTCTCATCGTACACCTCCATATAAATAGGAAAAGGGCGGCTCGTTGTGGCAAGCCGCCCCGTTCCTGCGAAATCGGGTTACTTCTTCTTCCTATTTCGGATATTGAGCCAAATACAAGCTCCGATGATAAACGCCACAAGAACTATGGCAACAATCGTTTTAGCGTCCATTCCTTAATCCTCCTTTTTCTTTCTGTTCTTAAAGCCGATAAAGCCAAGCACTCCTGCACCTGCAAGGGAAACAGCCGCAAGGCTTACCCACAAGCCCAGATTAAAGTCGTCGCCCGTTTTCGGGGTATCTCTGAACTCGTTGTGCATCTGGACAATCGTGGTCGCACCGACCTTGATAGTGAGCTGTTTGTCGGCAGGGAGAATATATCCTGCGGAAGCCTTGTCGCTTACCTCGGATACGGTGTATTCGCCAATTCTCAAATCCTCAACGAAGATTTCGCCGTTTCGGTCAGTTGTAAAGGTCTTGTCATAACCGTTTACGCCTGTTACTCGGAAAGAGAAGCCCTCAACCTTGCCGTCGGAAGATGTTTTGACAATTTTGAGAGAGCCTGTCTGTGCGGCGTTCACAAAGCCTTTTCCTGCTTCATTTTCTACCACATAGGTCTTGCCGTTTTCCTCAATGGATACGGTATAGACATTTTCATCAAGTACGAAGCCTGTCGGAGCTGCCTTTTCACGGACAAAATATTTGCCGTAGCGGAGTTCCTTCATCTGGTAGATACCGCCGTCAAGCTCGGTCATTTCTCCAAGCAGCTCATCGTCCTTATCAAACTCGCCGTTTCCGTTGGTATCGGCAAATACCTCAAAGACAGCACCAGAGAGCTTGTTGTCTGGATAATCCTTATCCACCTTTGTCAGCTCAATGCTGCCCTTAATGAAGTAGTTGATAAGCTCGATTTCCACAACCTCGTCCACCTTGCCGATAGTAACGGCGATTTCTTCTTCGGATAGTACAAAGCCTTTCGGACTTTCGATTTCACGGATTATCCAAGTACCATAGGGCACTTTGGCAAAAGAAAAACTACCGTCATCTTTTGATGTGGTAGTCTGGATAGCATTTTCTTTTGTAAATTCCTCTGTGCCTGCCTTAAAGATACCGATGACCGCACCGCCTAACGCCTTGCCGTCCTCATCTGATTTCTTACCGCTGACAGAGCCGTAAATGAGTTTGTTCTCAATGGCTTCGCCGTCATTTGCTGTGATGTGGACGGTTGCAGTGTCCTGTCCTTGATATTCAAAGGTTACAGGGTATTTCTGGTCGCTTATGATATATGCGGAGTTGGTGGAGATTTCTTTGACATAGTAGCTGCCAAACGGTAAATCGGTTGCCGCCTTGCCATAGCCGTTCTCGTCAAAGGAGATAATCTCAATCAAGCCGTCGGCAGGGATTACCGTGCCGTCTGCGGCAACAATATCCTTTTCCGCATACAAGCCAAAGGTTACATCAAAGATTTCTCCATTATTGTCGATACCGTAATTTTTATCCACCTCAAGGCTCTTAGTAAGGTCGATTCCCACACGCTGACGCTCGTTATAGAAGCTCGTTGCCGTTTCGGTAACAGCCATATTCTGACCTGCATAAACAAGCTCGACAGAGTGGATTTCATCATTCAGCACCATTCCAAACGGAGCTGTGATTTCCTTGACCTCATATTTTCCGAGGTATAATTCCTTTGATTTTGCCGTACCGTCTGCACCTGTGGTAACGGTATCCACAACCTCGCCTTTGGAAGCTCGGAGCGTTCCGTCCAAAGTGTAAATATCTTCGGCGGCGGTAATCTCATAAACTGCACCCTCAAGACCGCTTACTGCAAAAATCGGCTGATACAGACCGTTATTCTCGGATACGGAGCTGAACACCTCGCCAGATTTGGAAACAGTAATCGTGCCTTTCTGTGCCAGATTGGAGCGTACCACCTCAATGACAGTAATGCCGCTTTCTTCGGTGGAATCGGATTGCTCCACATCAAAATAGACAGGCTCGGAATCTAAGACATAGCCATACGGAGCTTGCACCTCTACAAGAGAATAGCCCTTGCCGTATTCCAAAGTCTGCGGCGTGATGAGATAACCGTCTGCTGTGGTATAAAAGGTGTCGATGGTCGTTACTTCGGGGTAAGTGAATGTCATTGTGATGAGGTTTCCATTCGGGTCATAAAGCTGAAAGCCTGCACCTGCATACGGAATGGTGTTGCCTGTTTCCGCATCTTTCTTGACAATCTTGATATAGCTTTCAAAGTTGGCGTTGTTGATTAGGAAACGGTAGGTCTGACCGTCGGCACTGATAAACACATCAAAGTCCTTCATCAGCTCACGCCCATCCCAACCAGAGGTCTGGTGGACGGTGTAGATACCGTAAGGCATATCCTTTGTCTGGGCAAAGCCGTTCTCATCGCAAGTGAGGACATCACGCTCGGTTTCCTTTGCATTTTCAAAGCTTCCTGCCGATTTCAGATAGACCTCAAAGGTAGCCCCGACTTCGGGCGTTTCAATTTGGGTTTCGCCGTCATCGGTGTGCTTGATAATAGCGATATTGCCTTTGATAACCTGCTCATTTACATCATTGGCGGTAGAGTTATATTCCACGGTATAAAGCTCTGGCTCTGCTCCTACCTTGTGGATGGTCGGGTCAAGCAAATATCCCTCGGACGGGCTGATTTCTCGGATAGTCCAGTCATCACCGCAGACATAATACTCTGTGGTAAACTGACCGTTGTTGTCTGTGGCGTAGGTGTCAATCAGTTCTTCGCCCTTGTAAATGCCGTAAACCGCACCTGCAAGAGAAGCGTCGCCCTGTTCCGTTCCCGTTTCCACATCGGATTTTGTCACGGTCACATTGAACTTTTTGAGTACATTGACAAAGGTACGGCTCGTTACCTTTTCCCATTCAATCGGTGCTGTCTGGGATGCAGGAACGACATAGCGGATAGCCGTATCCACTTCCTCAACCACATACGGCGTATCTCCGCTGATAAGGACATCAGAGAATTTCGCCACACCCTTTGCGTCGGTCACGGCATATTCGTCAACAGGCAAGCCGCTTAAAGATGTTCCGTAAAGGTGGAACTTCACACCCTCTACCAGATTGTCCTCGGAATTTTTGATAACCTCCAGAGAGCCACGCTTCAAGGTGTTGTTGAAGTTTACCGTGGTCGTTTTTCCACCAATAAGGGTTACAGTCTGGGATTTCTGCGGTTCGTAACGGTCAATGGACTGTTCGGTAATGGTATAGGTGGCAGGGAATAAGCCTTCCACGGTAATATTTCCGTCTTTGTCTGTCGTTACGGTCTTGTTGAAGTTATCGCCCTTGATATTAAACTGAATACCGCCGACAACGCCGTCCTCGGAAGTCTTTTTCAGGGCAATCGTGCCTGTCGGCGTTTCAATATTGAGATATGCGACAACCGTATCGGCGTTCTCAACGCCCGTTACCAAATCCTGCAAGTTCGGGTCGCCGTAAGCAATCATCTTTGCACTGTCGCTGACTGTCGGCACGCCGTTTCGCTTTGCCGTGATACGGACAGAGCCAGAAACGGCAACGGCAGAGCTGATTGTCAGCTTATCGCCAGACCTTGACACCTTTACATTTCCGTCAGAGCTTGAAAAGCTGTAATCGGAAAGGACACTGTTTTTATCGGTCAGCGTGATACTGTACTTTCCGTCCTTATAGGCAAGCTCTTTGGTAATATCATTTTTACCGCCCGACATAAAGCTCGGAATGGTGTTATGCTCACTCAGCAGCGAAACAATCTGGTCATAGGCAGCCTTTGCTCCGCTGTTGGGATAATTTGAGCCGAAGTGCAGGCTGTATGCCTTTGTACTGTTCTGCTGATATGAGCCTGTGGCTTCACGGCAGCCTGTTACAAACTCCCATACAAGAGTCTGTGTCGCAAGCCATTTTTCATCATCACTGCCCGACAGATGACTGCGGTTGCCCTGATACCCATAGAGCAGGGCAAGTCCAACCGCCTTTTTCTGGTTTGTGGAAAGGGCGTTCCAAGTATCTGAGGAAGCCTTTTTCAAGGTGTTTCCCGTTTTCAGCGGTACGCCCGGCTGAATACAGAACGCATTTTCTCCGTCCACAAACATACGGTATTTGTATTTTCCCGTACCGCCTGCGGTATAGCCGTCAAAGACAGCACTTGAATTGTATCTCATCGTATTGCCGCTGCTGTCATAGGTGTGGGTAAAAGAAATCGTGCCTATATCGCCCGCAGCAAACGCCGTTGTCGCAGGCAAAACGGACAATGCCGTGACCGCAGCCATAAGAGCAACCGCAGCCTTTTTGAATAATCTACGAAATTTCATCGTTTACCTCCTGTTATTGTTGAGTTGAATTTACCTTACTAACCGAAAAAAGCCGCCTGTTGGCAGCTCATATATTTTCTTTTTTCGGATAGTTACTGGTAGTAGTTAGGGGGAGAGGTGTGGAGAGGGGGAAGCCGAAAATATGGCTATCCACCGTAAACAGGCAGACCTCGCCCTCGGTGTGTGGCTATCGTTCACGGTCTTTGCTCCGCTGCAAATGGCGGTTGTAAAACTCCAACGCTTTCACAACAAAGTCCGATTCCTGCCCTCTGGGAATAGACTTGGGGATGAGCTTGATTATCCGTTCATCACGAAAGGCAGGCTTCTCCCTCTGGTTTGGTTTTTCCTCCTCCATAATGGATTGAATAACCTCGTCCGTGAGCTTATCATCCTGCATAAACTTCTTCATTTTGATAGCCTGTGCAAGTGACGGGGTAGCGTCGCTGTACTCCATCGCTTCAAGCAGAGTGTATTGCTGCTCTTCGGGCAGATAAGAGATTTCCACCGCAGGACGAAAAGCAATCTGCCTGTCATCGACCATTTGCAGAATTTCGGGAACAAGCTCGGTAAGGCGGATATAGCGGCGTATCTGGTCTTTGCTTTCTCCTACAAGTTCGCCCAATTCTTCATCGGAACGACCTTTCGGTAAATTAGTCGCCAATGGCGACGCATTTTCTTTCGGGGGTCTGCCTGCTTGCCGCTTCATTGCTTCAAGCCGCATTTTATAGGCAAAGGCTTTCTCACTCGGTAGAATCGTTGACCTCTGCAAGTTGCTCTCCACCATTACAATAATGGCTTCATCACGGCTTAAATCCTTAACCTCGCATTTCAGCGTTTCCAATCCTGCAAGCTCACACGCCTTTTTCCGCCTGTGTCCGCTGATAAGCTCATACCGTCCGTCCTCTTTGAGCCGAACAGTCGCAGGGGTCATTACACCATTTCGTTTAATACTATCGACAAGCTGCTCCATATCCTCGTCTATGAAAACCTTAAACGGGTGGTCTGGGAACTCGTCAATTTCTGAAATGGGAATATCCCTTATCTTACTGAGCTTCGCTTCTTCACGGCTCTGGTCTGTTTCAAACAGGTCATCGTAAGCGGTCAGCTCGATTTTTGTTTCTTTGCTTCTCGCCAATGTCTGCCACCTCCTTTCCGAACTGCTCATAAGCTGCGGCAACCTTTCCGTTTTTGTCATAAGCGAAAATGCTTTTTCCCTCTGCCGTGGCTTCAACTGCACGGATGGAGTGCGGTATCTGGGCATCAAAGACTTTGATGTTCTGACCGTATGCACTCTTTACCAATGCAGTCACTTCCTTAGAAATGTTGGTGCGTGGCATTACCATCGTCATTAAGATACCGTCAATCCGCAGGTGGGGGTTGATTTGCCGCCTGACTTTTGACACGGAGCGTAGCAACAGCTCCAGACCTTTCGCTGAAAGATAATGCGGCTGCGTGGGGATAATCACGCTATCAGCCGCCGCTAATGCGTTGATTGTCAACATCCCCAAGCTCGGCATACAGTCGATAAGCACATAATCATAATTCTTTTTAACCTCGCTCATACAGGTCTTTAGAACACGCTCACGGCTAATAGCGTTAATAAGCCTTACTTCCAGACCAGACAGCTCAATGTTAGAGGGTAACAAGTCAACGCCCTCACCGTGGTGCAGGATACCGTTCTGAACATCTATGGGATTATCGTCAATGATGTCCTGCATAATGGTGGCAAGGGAGATGGGTAAATCGTCTGGTCGTGGATAGCCAAGCGACATTGTAAGGTTAGCCTGTGCATCCGCATCGACAAGCAGAACTTTCTTTCCCTGCTGTGCCAAGCTCACGCCCAGATTGACCGCCGTTGTTGTCTTGCCGACACCGCCTTTCTGATTGGTCAGAGCAATTACTTTGCAATTTGACATTTGTGCGTCCTCCTTTCGCATAGATTTAGCCGCTTTGTCAAGGCGGCTATGTAAGAGTAGCAGAGAAAGCAGAACGCAAAAAAACCGCCTACTCTTAGTAAGTTAAGAATAAGCGGCTCAGATGATTTGTACTTTATACATATTCAATTCTCAGCTTCTTGACAGGTGCGTTTGCGACCTTAAATATAAGTTCGTCAACGCAGTCTGCATATCTGCCTTGCTGTATAAGCTGATTTTTCAGCTCTACAAGGCTATGTAATAAGGTTGTCTTTTGGCGACTATCCAGATATATGTGATATGTTTGCTCTCTCATAAACAGCACCTCCGTTTCTGGTTTCATTATATATAGAAGCCCAAAACTGTTCAAAGGTGCAAATTTGAGCGAAAAAAAATAAGCGTACCACTATTTCTAATGATACGCTTATCCGTTTAGATTACCTCAAAATACTTCAAAGCATCTTTGATTGCTTCTACTTTTTCCGCTGTTGGATGTTTTCTCGGATTTTTTAATTCCTCTACCGCATTTGGAGCATCATACATCGGCAAACCTAAATCTCTCTTAACCTCTGCGATATATGCGGTATGTACTTTGAAGCCATACTTCGCTTCTATGTACTCCTTTATCATTTTGTAGGTGACTCGCTCTTTCGGCTTATAGGCTTCTGCTCTTTCAGCGATTGCTTTTAACGGAACTTTACCCTTACCCTCGCCAAACTCCACTTTTATGTTGATATGACTGTCTGGCTTTTTGTGGGAAAGCAGTACTACCGTCTCTACGTGCGTCGTATGAGAAAACTGATCAAATGCCTGCCACTTCATGAGTTCATACTTCTCTTCACAGAGTATCTTCAAATCCCTTGCCAATGTTGCCGAATCGCAGCTCACATATACAATCCTCTCCGGTGACATCGCAAGCATTGTGTCCAGGCACTTCTCATCACAGCCCTTTCTTGGAGGGTCAACGACTATCACATCCGGGCGAAGCATATCTGTACGTCCGGTGGATGCTGTATCATCAGTGATTTTCTCAGTTTTCTTTGCATTCTCATAAAACTCTGGCAGCACCTCCTCAGCCTTTCCTACGAAAAACTGTGCATTTGTGATGCCATTGAGCTTCGCATTGTTTTTGGCATCCTCGATTGCCTGAGGCACTATTTCCACTCCATACACCTGCTTTGCCTTCTGTGACAAAAAGAGCGATATGGTACCGATACCACAGTAGAGATCCCAGACATTTTCATTTCCTGTGAGCCCTGCAAATGCAAGTGCCGTGCTGTAAAGCTTTTCTGTCTGCTTCGGGTTTACCTGATAGAACGACTGTGGAGAAATCTGATATGTGATGCCAGTCCCCTGTGGTGTGAAATCAGGGTAAGAAAGCAAATGGATGGTGTCCTCAATATATGGTCTGCCCCATATGCAGACCGTCTTTTTGCCGAGGATGACATTTGTGTTTTCCTTGTTGATATTGTAGGAAATGGAAGTCATTCCATCGATTTTTGAGAGTCGTTCGCACAGTGAATCTGCTGCATTCCCGGCTCGGCGTTTTGCTTCAAGACTGTCCCCATTTATCACAAGACACACCATAATCTGCTTTGATGTAAATCCATATCTGATAAGCACGTGGCGCACGAGCCCTTTGTGTGTGTTCTCGTCATACGGCGTAATGCCGCACTCATTCATCCATTCCTTTATGATGTCGAGTATCTCTTTGTTTTGCGGCACCCCAAGCTTGCAGTCCTCGACCGGGATGATATTGTGGCTTCGCGATGCATAAAAGCCTGTCACTATATTGCCATCCCTGTCATATCCCACCGGAAACTGTGCCTTGTTGCGGTAGCGGTATGGATTGTCTGCGCCTACAGGCGGCTGCATTTTACTGTCCAGCTCTGCCTCGGAAAATCCACCTATGCGCATGAGATTGTTACGCACCTTATCATTTTTAAATTCAAGCTGTTTTTCATAGGAGAGCGCCTGTATCTGGCAGCCTCCGCACCTCTTGTGCAGCTCACATTGCGGCTCAACGCGAAAAGTGGAAGGGGTCTTAATCTCTTCCACTCTTGCGTAGCCATAGTTTTTCTTTAATTTTATTGCGCGGGCTGTTATGACGTCACCAATCAGTGCATCCTTTACGAAAAAGGTCATGCCATCATAATGTCCGATACCCTCGCCATCTGTTCCCATATCTGTTATTTCAAGTTCAAATATGTCATTTTTTTTCATGCTTTTCTCTTCTTTATTTATATATATAATTACTCTTTATAATGTTTGTATCCGGTGCAAGCTTTCACACCCAAAATCACACCATAGCTATATTAATATTGTCCGCTTTTTACACACTTGTTCTGCGGAAATTTGTCTCCATAAATCTGTTGTAGCCCTGCCACTTTGTATCGTTTTCAGGCACATTTACAAGCAGCTCCCTGAAGGTCTCCATCTTGGCATCTATGTTGTCTGCAAAGCTAAGTGCAAGTGCCTCGACAAGTGCCGGCTTTTTCGGAGAGCCAAACTCAAGCTCGCCGTGGTGGGCAAGTATGCAGTGCTTCAGCTCGTTTGCGAGCACTACCGGGAAGCCGTCGATGCTCTTAATCGCATCGCCTACCCACTCTGCACCAATCATGATATGTCCGAGGAGCTGACCAGCGTCTGTATAGTCATTCTCCGGGAAAGTAGAAAGCTCCTTTAATTTTCCGATATCATGGAAAATAGCTGCTGTAAGAAGCAGGTCACGGTTTAAGACCGGATACATTTTTGCAAAATAATCACAGTTCTTCGTCACACCGAGTGTATGCTCCAAAAGACCTCCTACAAAGCCGTGGTGCACGCTCTTTGCGGCTGAATGGAACTTGAAACGGCGCTCAAACTCCTTATTGTCAAAAAAGCTATGTAAGAGCTGTGACAGGTACTGATTCTTTACAGAGCCGATAAAGCCCATGAGTTCCTTATACATGACCTCGACATCCTTATCGCTGACCGGCAGATAATCCGCAGGGTCATATTCTCCCTCGTTTACCTTTCTCGCACGCTTTATGGAACACTGCAAATTGCCCTGAAAGCTTGTGATATCACCGGTTATGGCTATGTAATCCATTGCATCAAATTCCTCAATGCCTACTGAGCCCACATCCCATATCTTGGCATCCAGCGTGCCTGTCTTATCCTGCAGGATAACATTGTCATAAGGCTTTCCGCTTTTGGTCATGGCTGTCTGCTTGCTCTTGCATAAAAAAATCTCATTGATTCTCTCTCCCTCGCGGAGAGTTGAAATATACTTCATATATCCTCCTAATTTCGGCTAATTCATCACTCCGATTTTCACCTGACAGGTAATCTCCGTGTAGCCGTTGCTTCCTTTTCTCTTTACTTTCAGATTGCAGGTATCCTCAGGCTTTTGCTTCATAAGCTGTGTGTTGTACGCGGACACATTCGACACCTCTGTATTGTTTACCGCAACTATCACATCTCCGCTTTGAAGCCCCGAGACAAATGCCGGTGAATCCATGGTAACCTGCTTTATATAAACACCCTTTGGGATGTTATATCTGTTTTCTATTTTTTCTGTAACTGTAGTACAGGTGATGCCTATGTACGGCACATCTGCGCCGCTTTCGAGCTTTTCAATGACAGGTGACAGGTCGCTTATGCTGACAGCCGTGAGCGTATTGTTTTCCTCCGCCGGATTGAAATCCTGCAGCGAAAGCCCTATGACCTGACCATCTGTATTAATCAGTATACCGCTCTGCAACTTGTTGCTTGCGATATCTGTGGTGAGCACCGAGTAATTGTTGTCCTGCGCCGACAGCTCGTTGGTTGTTGACGTTACAAGACCTGTGAGAATGGCATAGTTTGCCTCAAGTGCAATGACAGATGCTCCTCTTGAAACAATATTTGAATTACCAAGCTCCGCAACCGCTATAGCCCTTATTGTGGCGTCGTCCAGAAGCGACTTATCCACGGAAATGATTGCTATACCTGTATTGCTGTCATACTTGACCAGCGCAGCATCAGCCATCATGTCGTTTACAAAGGTTACACTAAGCTTATCCGCCTTATCCACTACATTTTTCTCTGTCAGAATGATTAGCTGCTTTCCATTGTCCCTCAGTATCACTCCCACTCCCTGACCCTCGGTCTCATAGGAATTATTGAAAATATCAGTGGCATCTGTCACACCCGTGACTCCTACTACAAATTTCGTGGCCGAAGTGCCCACTCTGTAGAGCTGGTTCTGCACTGCCTGATAATCTGCGAGTGTAGGCTGATAGGTCTGCGAAGACGGCTCCGAATAAGTGCCGGACTCTGTGCTTTGTGTACCATTTTCACTATATGCATCACTGCTGTCATCTATGCCTGACTGCTGTGTAGCTGTCTGCACATCATTATTATTTTTTCCATCTGAAGCTTTTTTTGATTGTCTGTTGATAACCGGCAGAAATATAGCAAAAACAATGCTTGCAGCCACTGCAAATACCACTCCGCAGAGTGCTGCTGTGCCTGCTTTTTTTGCAAGTCTTTTTTTATTCAGCGGTTTATCCTTTATCTTTTCTCTGATAAATTGCTCCATATTGTCACCCTGATTAGATGTCTTTAGTTACTATCTTACATTATATTCTGAATTATATTGCGTTGCAACCATATTTTTTCTTTGAGTATGGGCTTTGAGTACGGGCTTGCGGCATGTACCCGCCGGACTGCTGCACTGCTCCCAACGGTGCTACGCTGCGTGACTAAGATTCTGTACGGATTATGCATTTACTTTTTCTATACATGACGAAACCGTCGCTACTCGCCTTCCATGGCTCGATAGCTCCTTGCCCCGGCATCCATGCCGTGGCATTTCTGTGTTATGAGCATAATCCTACAGTATCTAAGCCACTGCGCTATTCGCACCGTTGGGAGCAGTGCAGCAGTCCGGCGGGTACATGTCGCAAGCCCTTACTTTTTGGCTCATTTAACAAACTGGTTTGTTATGTATTAAACTTTATGTTATCATCTTGTAATTATCATTTAATACATATTTATTATGGTTTTTTTGAAGATTTTCAGCTATAATATGATAAGCTATACAGTAAATATGAATTTAATATTCAACTACCGAAATATAAGGATATAGAAATGAATAAAAAAGTTTACAAAACATTGGAATATAACAAAATCCTCACCATGCTAAGCAGCTACGCAGCATGTGATGAGACAAAGAAAAGGTGTCTTTCGCTTGAGCCTATCACCGATTTATACGAAATCAGACATCTGCAGACCACCACTGCCGATGCACTAAGCCGCCTGTACAAGGACAGCGGAGTGTCCTTCGTTGGCATACACAATGTGCATGCTTCTCTAAAGAGGCTTGATATCGGTGGTGCACTGAATACGACCGAGCTTCTTCGCATCTGCAGTCTTTTGGAGGTTGCAAAGCGCGTGAAGGCTTATGGCAGAAGCGCCATGGACAATGAGAAGCAGGATTCTCTCTCCGGTCTGTTTGCAGGGATTGAACCGGTTTCTGCGCTCTGCGATGAGATTAAGAGGTGCATTTTATCTGAGGAAGAGATTGCCGATGATGCAAGTCCTGAGCTTTTTAAGATAAGAAAGGGCATACGCGGCATGAACGACAGAATCCATGCGCAGCTCACCAAGCTCATGAACAACAGCACAACAAGGACATATCTGCAGGATGCTGTTGTGACCATGCGCGACGGCAGATATTGTCTGCCTGTAAAGGCTGAGGCAAAGGGCAATGTACCCGGCATGATGCATGACCAGTCCTCTACAGGCTCTACTCTTTTTATTGAGCCGATGGCTGTCGTCAATTTGAATAATGAGCTCAAGGAGCTTTTCATAAAGGAGCAGGAGGAAATTGAAAAAATCCTTGCGGCTCTCAGCGACAAGGTTGCCATGAATGCAGCTGCTTTGGAGCAGGACTATGAGGTTCTTTCAGAGCTTGACTTCATTTTTGCAAAAGCAAATCTGGCTAAATCATATAACGGTGTGGCACCGGAGTTCAACACCGAGGGGCATATCAATATCAGAAAGGGCCGTCATCCGCTTTTGGATGCTAAAAAGGTGGTCCCTATAGATGTACGGCTCGGCGAGGAATATAAGCAGCTTATCATCACCGGACCAAATACCGGCGGTAAAACTGTTTCACTAAAGACTGTCGGACTTTTGACTCTCATGGGTCAGGCAGGTCTTCACATTCCTGCGGCTGACAGGTCAAAGCTCGCCATCTTTGAGGATGTCTTTGCGGATATAGGCGATGAGCAGAGTATTGAGCAAAGTCTCAGTACCTTCTCGTCTCACATGACCAATATCGTAAAAATCCTTGAAAAAGCTGACGACAGAAGCCTTTGCCTGTTCGATGAGCTCTGCTCGGGAACCGACCCGACAGAGGGTGCGGCACTTGCCATCTCAATTTTAAACAGACTGCACCAGTATGGTGCCATCACCATGGCCACCACACACTACAGTGAGCTGAAGGTGTATGCGCTTTCCACAGACGGTGTGGAAAATGCCTGCTGTGAGTTCAACGTGGAGACTTTAAGCCCTACCTACCGTCTGTTAATCGGTATTCCGGGAAAGAGTAACGCATTTGCAATCTCATCAAAGCTTGGTCTGGACGAAAACATCATCGAGGATGCAAAAAGCAGAATTAATGATAACGACCTTGATTTTGAGGATCTGATTGCAAGCCTCGAGTCACAGCGACAAACTATCGAAAAGGAACAGCTTGAAATCAACAGCTACAAGGCCGAGATTGAAAAGCTCAAGAAACAGCTCGAAGAGAAAAATGAGCGCATAGACAAGAGCAAAGACAAGATTTTACGCGAGGCAAATGAGGAAGCCTACAAGATACTGCAGGATGCAAAGGAGCTCGCCGACAAAACCATCCGCAATTTCAACAAATACGGACAGGGACAGGCTCCTATGAGTCAGATGGAAAAGGAGCGCTCTGCCCTTCGTGACAAGATGAATGACAAGGAAAAGAAGCTGTCAGACATCAAGAAAAACACTGCCAAGGCAAATCACAAGGTGCCTAAGAAGCTGCGCATCGGTGATTCTGTGCTTGTGCTCTCCCTCAATCTGAAAGGAACTGTCCACACTCTGCCAAACGCCAAGGGCGATTTGTATGTGCAGATGGGTATACTGCGCTCCCTGGTTAATATTAATGACCTCGTGCTCTTAAACGACGATGTCTCTCCTGCCAAGAAGTACGGCGGCAGCGGAAGCAAGATAAAGATGAGCAAATCGATGTCAGTTTCATCAGAAATCAACCTGATAGGAAAGACTACGGATGAGGCACTTGCTCTCTTAGATAAATACTTAGACGATGCATATATCGCCCATCTTTCATCTGTGCGCATTGTCCACGGCAAAGGTACCGGTGCACTGCGAAAGGCTGTGCATGGACTTTTGAAGAGGACAAAAACTATTGCGGAATACCATCTCGGTGAGTTTGGTGAGGGCGATGCCGGAGTAACCATCGCAACCTTTAAATAACGACAATTTACTTTTACGGAATATAAATAATTTTTAAGAAGGAGATTAGAAATGGCTGTTAAACAGAAAATACTGATAGTAGACGACGACAACAATATAGCAGAGCTTATATCTCTATATCTGACCAAGGAATGCTATGACACCAAAATCGTAAATGACGGTGAGCAGGCGCTTATCGCGTTTGAGCACTACAAGCCAAACATGCTTCTTTTGGACCTCATGCTTCCGGGCATAGACGGCTATCAGGTATGCCGTGAGATACGCGCAAAGTCCGATGTGCCGATTATCATGCTCTCCGCAAAGGGCGAGGTATTTGACAAGGTTTTAGGCCTGGAGCTTGGTGCCGACGACTATATACTCAAGCCCTTTGACTCAAAGGAGCTTGTGGCAAGAGTCAAGGCCGTGCTCAGACGCTTCCAGCCTGCAAAGCCGGAGGCCTATGCTTCCGTAGATATCAAGTGTGTGGAGTACCCGGGGCTTATTGTAAATCTGTCCAACTACTCTGTCACTTATGACGGACAGCAGATTGATATGCCGCCAAAGGAGCTTGAGCTTTTATATTTTCTTGCCTCATCTCCAAATCAGGTGTTTACAAGGGAGCAGCTTCTGGACAACATATGGGGCTATGAATATGTCGGCGACACCCGCACTGTCGACGTGCATGTAAAGCGTCTCCGCGAGAAAATCAAGGACAAGCCAACCTGGCGCATCGCAACTGTCTGGGGCATCGGATACAAGTTTGAGGTAAAATAATAATGAAGCACACCATCTACGCCAAGCTGTTAATCAGCTATCTGATTTACGGTGTCATCGCTTTTTTCATTATATGCACCTTTACACAGCATCTCACCACAGACTATATCGAAAAGCAGGAGGCTTCCAATCTCTACAGGGAAGCATCCATCATTGCAGGTGATTACGCCGCCGAATCCTTTGGCTCATCCATGTCGCTTAGCGATTTCCAGAATCACATGAAAATCGTAGCCGACTATATGGATGCCAAGGTATGGGTGGTCAGCCCTGACGGTGAGCTGCTCATGGACTCAGATGATCCGTCAATAGGCATTGATACCCAAAATGACAGTTCTAAGCCTGTAGTGATAAATGGCTTTGATGTCACCGATTTTGGCAGCAACAACTATATGACTGGAGATTTTTACGGCTCCTTCAAGCACAAGATGCTGTCTGTATTTTCCCCGGTAAATGTCTCGTACCAGAATATCGGCTACATAGTCATTCACAAGACAATGAGCCATATCACGGCAGGTGTAAACGGTTTTATGAATATCTCCTTTTACACTGTAGCGCTCATTTTTGCAGTGGCATTTATTCTTCTTGTCATGATGAGCCGCTCTATTTACCGTCCTATCTCCAAAATCACAAAGACCGCAAAGAAGTATGCAAAGGGTGATTTCACTGCCCAGATTGATGTACATTCCAATGACGAAATCGGCTATCTGGCAAACACACTCAACTACATGGCAACGGAACTTGATACGCTTGAGGAGGATCAGCGCAAGTTTGTTTCCAACGTGTCACACGACTTCCGCTCCCCTCTTACCTCGATAAAGGGCTACGTGGAAGCCATGCTGGACGGAACCATCCCTGTTGAGATGCAGGATAAATACTTAAACATCATCCTTTTTGAGACCGAGAGGCTTAATAAGCTCACCAAGAGTCTTATTGATCTGAACCAGTTCGGTCATCACGGCATACACCTGGATATTGCTGATTTTGACATCAATACAATGATCCGCACGACAATCCTCACCTTCGAGGGTAAATGCAGTGAAAAGGGCTTAAGCTTTGACCTGCTGCTCACCGGAAAAGAGCTTTTCGTGCGCGGTGATATGGTCAAAATCCAGCAGATTCTTTACAACCTGATTGACAACGCTGTGAAGTTTTCAAATAATGATTCGAGTATCAAGATTGAGACGAGTATCAGAAATGAAAAGGTGTTTATATCAGTAAAGGATCATGGTATCGGTATACCAAAGGACAGCCTTTCAAAGATCTGGGAACGCTTCTACAAGAGTGATTTATCCCGCGGAAAGGATAAGCGCGGTACGGGACTTGGCCTGTCTATAGTTAAAGAAATCGTGCAAGCACATGGTGAGAATATAAATGTAATAAGTACTGAGGGTGTGGGAACTGAGTTTATATTTACGCTGCCGCTCAGCCAAAAAGAAGGGTGAGGCGCAGCTCATCATATGATAGGTGTGGTGGGCGCCTCGCTTTTTAGGTTGTGAGGCTGCCGGCATAGCACACAGTATATTCCTCAGAAAAATGTGAAGTCAGCCGCGGTTATTTGTCCGGGCAGATTACGGTTTTATTTACATTTTCTTTCTTTTTTACTTTATGGAACTCCGCGGCAGTTCACATTTTTCTTCGGAACACACTGTATGCTCTCCGGCTAATTCAGGTTTACGAGCGAGGCGCTTTGCTACCTTGCATTCTGGCAGTGCCGGACTTATTTCACTGGAGTGAAATTTTGTCCGGCACTTTTTTCTTCTTAAAATTTGAAGCTCATTTCACTTATGCGAAATGAGCTTATTTAATAGTTATATACTGTTTATAAATATTCTGAGCTGCCTTGAGAACACAAGAAAAACTGATTTTAAATAATTACACTTATATCACATTTTTATGGCTCGTATTTGCTGCCGGCCGGGTCGGTTACTGTGTAGTCGCCGCCGGATATGTCGGCTGTGGTTTCAAAGTCTGTGATGTCCTGATTTACGGTACCATCGAACAGGTCATATGTGAAGGTGTAGCCCTGTGCCGATACTGCTTTGACATATATTTTGATATTGCTTGCGGCTGTGACAGGGATTAAGTCTTCGATTTTGACTGTGCCTTCGAGACTATGGAGCTTACCGTCGTCCTCTTTTGAGGCATCTGAGGTATCATTTTCCGTGTTATTCTTTGAGCCATCTTTTTTGGCATCATCCTTCCGGCTTAAGGCGGATGTGATTGAATCTGTGTCCGCAGAGTCTGCACTGTCTGTGCCGTTTTCTGCCAACAACTGTCGGATATCGTATGTCTTTAGCTCTGTATCTGAGCTTGCAACCACGAGCTGCACACTGTTAAAGTCAAAGTAATCATTTCCCATGACCGCTACATCTACATCTGTGCCAAGCTTTATGCTGCCATTGTCAAAGGTTGGTTTATCGGCAAGTATGCCTGATGCTACATTTTTGAACACTGATGTCACACCTTCAAACTCATCGAGCACCTCTGTGCTTCTCTTATTTCCGTCAACAAACAGAAATGTCACATTGCCTGCATAGTCCTCAGACAGTGGAAGTGTGGCCTCACCCGTATACTTGATGCCGTTTAGCTCGAGCGGTATCTCGTTTGTACCGAAAAATACACTGGTTTTTGTATCCTCTGTGTACTCCTTTGGCACCACCGAGACAGAGACTGTGTATGTCATATCGGTAAAGTCTGCACTTTTTAAGGAAATGTCCCAGTCTGTTATGAGGCTGGCCTCCTCCTCAAGGGTGGACTTGATATCATCCTGCATGGTCTGCACATCGGAAAGTATCACCGATGTGTTGTCTGAGGTGTATGACATCTGTGTCTCGAGCTTTTTTATCCTGTTATTAAGCAATACTGCCCCCGCAATAAGTGCGGCGAGCAGTATTATGGTAATCGCATTGAAAATATTTTTTTTCAAATTCATATTATAGTGTTATTCCTCATCTTCCTCTGCAGCCACTGCTATTCCAAGCTCCTCAAGCTGCTTTGGATCTACAGTTCCGGGTGCCTCTGACATGAGGTCCGAAGCATCCTTTACCTTAGGGAATGCAATAACCTCCTTGATATTGTCTGTATGCAGCATATGCATGCAGATACGGTCAACACCGAAGGCAAGTCCTGCGTGTGGCGGTACACCATATGAGAATGCATCAAGCAGGAATCCAAACTGCTCATGTGCACGCTCCTTTGTGAAACCAAGCACCTCAAACATCTTCTCCTGGATGTCATCCTGATGGATACGCACTGAACCTCCACCGAGCTCTGTACCATTGAGTACGATATCATATGCCTTTGCACGAACTGCGCCCGGATCTGAGTCTATCTTGTCCCAATCCTCCTCCATAGGCATAGTGAATGGATGATGCATTGCCATAAATCTGTTTTCCTCATCAGACCACTCAAGGAGTGGGAACTCTGTTACCCAGAGGAAATTGTACTTGTTCTCATCAATCAGGCCAAGCTCAGCTCCGAGCATGAGACGAAGCGCTCCAAGTACATTCCATACGATTTTATTCTTGTCTGCTGCGAAAAGGAGTAAATCTCCCGGCTTTCCGTTCATCTTTGCAACAAGTGCATCAAGCTCAGCTTCTGTCATAAACTTGGCAAATGATGACTTGTATGTGCCATCCTCATTGATGCACAGATAAGCAAGTCCCTTTGCTCCACAGCCCTTTGCGTGCTCTACAAGCTTGTCAATCTTCTTACGAGGCATCTTTGCCTGTCCCTCTACATTGATACCGCGGACAGAGCCACCGTTTTCAAGAGCTCCTGTGAATACTCCAAAGCCACAGTCCTTTACCACTTCCGAAACATCGCAAAGCTCCATACCAAAGCGTGTATCAGGCTTGTCAGAACCAAATCTGTCCATAGCCTCCTGCCAAGGCATACGCTTAAACGGAATCTCAACATCCACATTTATGACCTCTTTAAAAAGGTGCTTTAACAGTCTCTCATTTACCTCGATTACATCATCGATATCTACGAATGAAAGCTCCATATCGGCCTGTGTAAACTCAGGCTGTCTGTCTGCACGCAGATCCTCGTCACGGAAGCATCGTGCAATCTGGAAATATCTGTCATAGCCTGAAGCCATCAGAAGCTGCTTAAAGAGCTGTGGTGACTGTGGAAGCGCATAAAAATGTCCGTGGTGTATACGGCTTGGCACGAGATAGTCTCTGGCGCCCTCCGGTGTAGACTTGCAAAGGATTGGTGTCTCTATCTCCAAAAAGCCCTCGTTTGCCATAAAGTCACGCATCACTCGAAGCACATTGCTTCTGAGCATAAGATTTCTCTGGATATCAGGACGGCGAAGATCCAGATAACGGTATTTAAGTCTGATGTCCTCGCTGGTCTTTGAATTCTCCTCAATCTGGAATGGAGGTGTCTGTGCCTCTGAAAGCACTCTGATTGATGTAGCGATAACCTCGATATCACCTGTCTTTAAGTTCTCATTGACAGCAGCTGTTCTCTTCTGGACAGTTCCCTCAACTGCGATGACGAACTCACTTCTTAAGGTGCCTGCCTTTTCAAAGCCCTCTGCACCTACATTTTCCTCACCGAATACTATCTGAAGTATTCCGCTTCTGTCTCTTAAATCTACGAAAATGAGACTTCCTAAATTTCTTCTCTTCTGTACCCAGCCCATCACGGTGACCTTCTCACCGATATTGGCATTTGATACCTCTGTACATCTATGGCTTCTATGTAAGCCCTGCATTGATTCTGCCATTTTATACTCCTTATATTTCTAATATATATTTATTCTAATAACTGTTTGGTACCACTGCTACACAGCTAAACTGCTGCTTATCAGATTCCTATCTGTTAAAGAACTCAACAAACTCCTCGTAGCCCTCTTTCATAAGCTGCTCCTTCTGGAATTTCTTGTTCTTGTTCATGCGCACAACAAGCACCTGCTGTCCGTTTGCTCTTGCGTCTTTTGCCTGGTTCATGACATCAACAAGCTTGTCTGCCGGATATTTCTTCTCAACCAGATAAGCCACCTTCTTTGGACTCTCAGGAATCTTGAAGCCGCTCTCCATGAGAAGCAGGATAATTCTCTCAAAACCGATTGAAAAACCACAGGCCGGTACATCATTTCCGGTAAACTTTCCAATCATCTTGTCATATCGTCCGCCACCGCCACAGGCTGCGCCAAGCTCAGGCATTGATATCTCAAAAATGGTTCCTGTGTAGTAGCTCATTCCACGAACAAGTGTCGGGTCAAATACAAGCTCAAACTTCGCTCCCTTTGTGGCATTAACAGCCGTAGCTATCTCTGTCATATTTGTAACCACTTCTTCGTCTAAATATTCTCCCAGCTTTTCTGAAAGTAAATTTACACCCTCAGTGACATCCCTTGTCTGCTCCAAAAGCTTGAACAAATCAAGATATTTGTCAATATTTTCCTGTGGATAGCCATCCTGTGCAAGCTCACTTGCAACGCCGTCCACTCCTATCTTGTCCATCTTATCGAGAGTGATAAATACGCTGTCGTAGTCCTCCTCAGCGAAACCACTGTAAGCAGCCATTGCCTTTAGGATTCTTCTCTCGTTGATTCTTATCTCAAAGTTCTCGAAGCCGAGCCTGCCGATTGTGGTAGTGGTTGCTGTAATCAGCTCTATCTCTGCCAGATTGCTTGGCTCTCCGAGTATATCTATATCACACTGTGTAAACTGTCTGTAGCGGCCTCTCTGAGGTCTGTCTGCTCTCCACACACTGCCCATCTGAAGTGCCTTAAACGGCGATGGCAGGTTGTTGGCATTGTTTGAATAATATCTTGAAAGTGGCACTGTAAGGTCGTAGCGCATTCCAAAGTCTACTACATCCGATTCTTCCTTTGCTGTCTCCAGATTCAGCTTCTCGCCTCTCTTCATTACCTTGAAGATCAGCTTCTCATTTTCTCCGCCCTGCTTGCTTGTGAGATTCGCTATATTCTCCATGCATGGTGTCTCTATCGGTGTAAATCCGAAGCTTCTATATGTATCCTTGATCACACTTGTCACATAATCACGGATTTCCATCTCTGCAGGTAGTATATCCTTCATGCCGTTGACCGGCTTTTTGCTCAGTGCCATTTGGTTTCCTCCATCTATATTAAAATATTGAATTCATTAGCTATTCTATTATACTTTTCGGTTTTGCAATCGTCAAGGGTTACAGGGGATTTTGCTGTATGTGCTATAGGACGGGCTGCAAGCCACGGCACCGTTAGGGCACACGCATATGCTTTGCTTTCGCTACGCTTTGCCGCTAAGATACTGTACGGATTATGCTTTTTATTCTTCTATGCTTGACGAAACCGTCGAACCGCGCCTTCCATGGCGCGGTTCTCCTTGACTTGCCCTCCATGGCAAGTCATTTCTGTGCTTCATGTGCATAATCCTACAGTATCTAAGCGGCTTTGCTATTCGCTCAATCAAATGCATATGCGTGCGCCACAGCGGTGCCGTGGCTTGCAGCCCTTACTCTGTGACAATATTTTCATTTGCACGGTTTCTTCCTAGTTTCTTCAATAAACTTGGTTGTACTGCAAAGGTAACGTACATCTGCTGTGAAAGGTTACAAATGCTAATGTTCGTCTACTGTGGAAAATTTCAGATGCTAATGTGCTTCTACTGAGGTGGATTGAAAATGCTAATGCACATCTACTGCAGTGAATTACAAATGCTAATGCACATATACTGTGGCGGATTGCAAATGCTAATGCACATCTACTGTGGTGGATTGCAAATTCCGCACGGAGACAAGCCCATGGATTTTGCTTCATCAAGCGTTACCTCTGTGTCACTCTTTTTCAAGGTTCGACAGCCCGCACGGTGATATTTCTTGCCGGTTGCAGTGATATGAACCATCGTCTCGCTGTTTGAGGAATCTGCAGCGCTATTTTCTGCTGCTGAGCTGTCTGAACCTGATGATACACTTCCTGTTGTACTGCCTGAAGAGCCGGATTCTCCTGCCCCACTTCCAGCGCTGCTCTGCGAGCCTTCATTCTGCGGTGTATCCGTCTGAGCGCTCTGCTGCGGAGTGGTGCCATCCAGCCAGCTGTCACCATTCTCATAGTTTATTCCGACTCCGGGCTGCACATTATAGCAATAGACATTAAAAAGTATGCCGCCACCGTTATCCTCAACCGACTTTGCCTCTATGAGAACGCCATTTGCAACTAGATTGCTGCCCGAGAACATCGGAGTCACTCTGTAGAGTACATGATTTCCTGTATTGTTTACATAATCCGCTACCAGATTCTCAAACGGCAGCATCCCCTCTACATTCAGGTATCTCGTGCCGGTAATAAGATTCTTCGGATTGGCATTCTCCCCGGCAAGCTGATAGCCAATAAGATGACAGCGATTATATAAATACCTGTCCTTTATCACATCATACTTCACCGTATGCCAGCCTGATGGCTTTATCATGCCTATCTTGCCACGCTCCTCAGTCGGCATGATATCCTTGCATATATTGGCATAAGCCACACCGCATCTGCCAAGTGAATCCAAATCACTGTAATTTTCAAAAGCAGTGGTAGTCATATCGCTGTCCGTAAAAAAAGGCTCATTATTGTTGACAGCCACATATGCCTTGCCATCATATGCCGGAATAGCATCAAGGGAAACGTAGGAATTGTTGTTTACAAGATTCTCCTGCGGCCCATCCACTTTATCCTTGCTGCCTAAAGCACCGGAAGAATCCTCATCTGCTACAACAGCTCCTACGGCATGCCCGGCACCTTCAGTGCCGGATAAATCAGCGGAGGCACAGCCTGTAAAAATTGTAGCAATTGCAAGTAACTCACATAGTGTAATTGCAGCTGTTTTCCTTAACTTTAGCCATATGTTCATATAAAATCACTCTTTCTATCAATCGATTGATATTGGATTTTCCCTAATCACAATAAATTAAATGAATACTTAAATTACTAAACCTAATATACTTTTATTTCCTCGCTTCATTTATTATAGCAAACGTTTGTTTGTTTTTCAACCCTTGCTGTAAAGCTATATATTTCCCACTATTTTGGTATGTTAGTGAGTTTCCCCGGTAGTACGCACCTATGTCACGTAAACTAAAAAAAGGATTCGAGCAAATGCTCGAATCCTTATAAATACCAGCTTATTAAACTATCATTTAAGATTGCTCGATGATACTAACAACTCTCGAACTTCTTTTTTAGTAAATATACACACAATCAAAACCTATATGTATATTTTCTATAAAATAAAAAAGGAAGCCGGACGCATCCAACTCCCTTAGGCATAGTCCGCAGACGTCCGCCGCAATTCTGTAATATATTATGCCATAATGAAAACTTTTATGCAATAGCACTTTTGAATTTTCCACAAATATTTTTGAATTCTCTACAAATACTTTTTCAATAAATTCAACTTCGTTCTGGTATCTGTATACACAACTGTGTTGAAAATGGACGTAGAAACTTTTCCCCTAAGTTCTTCACAGTCCTTTTCAAACAAACGAATAAATGCCATAATTTTCTTCTTTTGACACTCTAATAGTTTCATCATAAAGCTTATAAGAATCACATAATCAACAATAGACTCAAATGTAATATTATTAATTCCTGTCTCTGCACTTATACACTTAGCAATTCTCAAGCTTACCTTACCCGTTTTAAATCTAGCATCAAAAATCGTATTATTGTGTGCTACAGCATTTCTTAAATCCTTTAAGGCATATACGATCAATGGTAACAATTTACCATCTCGGTCATAAGCAACCTTTATGCCTACGCTCTTAGAAATTTTTTTCCTGGTATTTTGGTCAAGACAACCTACAAATGTACCAAATTCACCAAGACTAATTAATTCAAAAATTGCCCATATAGGAAGCGGCTGATCCTTGTCATAATAATGATTCACTATAAACCTCTTACCATAATCTCGGGAAATAAGACTATATACTTTATTTCTAAGATTCATTCTTTTATTAATTGCTTTTTTATAATCATTACTACCTATCGGATAGGCTTTGTAATCCGTTAACAATTTCGCATATATATTCGCAAATCTTTTACTTTCAGCATCTTCCAAAATAACTTCCAAAACATAGTTTTTAAATGCAGTTTCCAAAAACATTATCTCCGGATAAAACATTGTCTTAATCGCCATATCAAAGTCATAGATTGCCTGCACCTCATCAAAGGAATTGAATGCATATGTATTCGCTGGATTATTATGAAAACGATATCCTTTATATCCATGGAAATAACCCATATATCTAAGTTTTTTCTTATCACTACTTCCAGAAATACTCAATCCTTTTTCATCTCTCATATATGCCATCAGCGCATTAATACTTTTAGGTTTCTTTTTCATTGACACCATACTCCTTTTACTGTAACCTTCTCAACAATAATTTTAATGGTAATTTCCATCAAATGTCAACAGCAAATACTCTCCTTCTCTCCATCTATCCATCTCATTGTTACTGTTCACCCCTAACAGTGTGACCAGTAACTCTCTTCTAGGCGGATTCCCACCCCGCCGGGCGAGGCTTACGGCCCGAACCAACTAAAAAAGCCACCCCAGGCATAACACCCGGTGTGGCTTTTAATCATGTATTATGAAATTATATGAATCACCTAATGTGAATCAACACTGCTATATTGCAGAACAAATCTACTCGCAAAGCTTAGAAAACTCATCCGCAACAAACTGAACCTTGGTTCCGATAATAACCTGAACAGAATTCTTACCAGGCTTCATAACGCCTGCAACACCTGCAGATTTAATCTTCTTGTCATCAACCTGAGTGATATCCTTAACCTCAAGTCTGAGTCTTGTGATACAGTTGTCAATGCTTGCAATATTGTCTTTGCCACCGCAGCCCTCAAGAATAGTCTTTGCTACTGCTGTGTAGTCATTGTTAGTAAGCACTGCCTTCTTCTCTGCCTCAACATCATCATCCTCTCTACCAGGGGTCTTAAGATCCCATTTCTTGATAGCGAAATAGAATACAATGTAGAATACGATAAAAGCTGCGATTCCAAGAGGAATGATGAGCCATGTCTTTGCTGCAGCCGGAAGTGAAGATGAGAATAATAAATCCATCGCACCGGCTGAGAATGAGAAGCCTGCTCTAAATCCAAGAGCTACTGTAATCATTGTGAAAATACCATAAAGTAAAGCATAAATCACATAGAGAACAGGAGCAAGGAACATAAATGCAAACTCGAAAGGCTCTGTAACACCACAGATGAATGCACAGATAGCTGCAGAAGCAAGGATACCGATGGCAGCCTTTTTCTTAGCAGGCTTTGCACACTTAACCATGGCAAGTGCTGCACCAGGAATACCAAACATCATACATGGGAAGAAACCTGACATGTACATTCCGAGGCTCCATGAAACATCCTTTGATGTCTCGCCATTCCAGAAATGAGAGAGGTCTCCAAGTCCGATAGTATCGAACCAGAATACGTTGTTTAATGCGTGGTGTAATCCTGTAGGGATTAACAGACGGTTCAGGAATGCATAGATACCTGCGCCGACCACGTCAAGACCAACGATTGCTTTACCGATAGCTACAAGAGCACCGAAAAGTAATGGCCATACGAACAGTAATACTACAGATACAAGGATTGAAACAACACCTGCAATAATTGCTACGCAACGCTTGCCACTGAAGAATGACAGCCAGTCAGGAAGCTTTGTATCCTTAAATCTGTTGTAACACAAAGAACCAATAACACCGGCTAATATACCGATAAATGGGTTTGCAATCTTGTCGAATGCAAGTGTCTTTGTAGCGCTGTCAGCGATAGATGGCATGATTGTTGTAACAAAGCCTGTAGACAGGAGTGTTGTCATCATCAGCCATGAAGCTAAAGCTGCAATACCGCCGGTACCGTCGTTCTTTTCCGACATACCGACACCAACGCCGATTACAAAAAGGATGGCCATGTTGTCAATCAAAGCGCCCCCTGCTTTAACTAAAAACAGACCTATTAAATTACGCACTCCCTCGATGTCACCACCCTGCATGGTTGCAGGACATAAAAAATATCCAATACCCATGAGAATACCACAGATAGGAAGTACTGCTACGGGAAGCATTAAAGCTTTACCCAGTTTTTGAAGAAATTTCATAAATTTCCCCTCCTTTACATTATGTATACTAAACTGGAGATACTCCAATAAAGTTCGTTATTATTATATAATTATATTCAAATCTACGCGAGACTTAAAATCTCATCACCGGCGGATACATCACCCTCTTTGAGCATCTTTATCTCACTATAATCAGCAGTGTTGCCAATTAAAACCGGAGTAATGACATTAAGATCTGCTGCCTTAATCTGCTCCAGGTCAGCCTCCATCAAAAGGTCGCCCTTCTTCACCTGATCACCAACGGAAATATGTGATGTAAAAGGAGCCCCCTTTAGTACCACTGTATCCAGACCAATGTGCAAAAGCAGCTCGACTCCCTGAGTGGTCGTCATGGTAAAAGCATGCAACGTATCAAATACAGCTGTCACCTCACCATCCGCCGGAGCGTAAAACCTGCCCTCAGAAGGAATCACGGCCACGCCGTCTCCCAATATCTTCTCAGAAAATGTAGGATCCGGAACCTCTGTAATAGGAACCACTCTACCGTTGCACGGAGAACAGATCACCTTTCCCTTTGATTTATTCTTAAAAAAACCTAACATGATATCTCCTTTCCGTCGATATACACACTCACAATATCCAAATCATCATTGAGAAGCACAAAATCTGCTCTCTTTCCTGCAGAAATGCTGCCTGCTTCATCATAGATGCCAATCTCCTTAGCAGGATTGGCTGTAGCACACATAATTGCCTCCTCAAGCGGAATACCTGCCTGCCTTACTGTGAAACGCATACAATCCATCAGATTGGTTGCCGAACCGGCAATTGTCCCATCATGGAGTGTGGCAAGCGAACCTCTGACCGTCACTGCCTGTCCACCGAGTGTATACTCACCATCCTCAAGCCCTGTGGCTCTCATGCTGTCACTTATTAAAATCATGCGCTCAGCCCCAAACATGGCAAATGTCGCCCTGATAACCGACGGATGAATATGCACTCCGTCACAAATGAGCTCTGCATGACATTTTTTTGAATCTCTCACAGCCCCGATAACTCCCGGATTTCTGTGATGAAGCGGTGGCATCGCATTATACAAATGTGTAGCATGGCTTGCACCATGCTCAATAGCCTCTACTGCGGTGTCATAATCCGCCGCTGTGTGTGCTATTGAAACCACAACACTTCCTCTTACCCTGTCTATAAAATCAATCGCGCCCGGCTCCTCCGGAGCGATATCTACAAGCTTTATCAAGCCATGAGCCGCATCCTGAAGCTCACAGAAATAATCATAATCACATCGCATGATATTCTCTGCCGCCTGTGCTCCCTTTTTAGATGGGCTGATAAAAGGCCCCTCCATATTGATACCTACAAGATGTGCACCACCATGATAAGTATAATCACCGGCATTTTTCATGACACTCAAAAGCTCATCCCTTTGAATGGTCATAGTAGCCGGACACACGCTCGTCACTCCTACAGAAGCCTCGTATGCTGTAATCACATCAAGTGCCTCTTTGGTGCCATCACACATGTCAGCTCCCTTGCATCCATGAAAATGAATATCCACAAGACCCGGTATCATGATAAGACCTGATGCATCTATAATCTCCTGCTGTGCGCTGTCAGTAGCCGCGTCCGTGTCAGCTGTTCTCTCCAAAACACTGTCAAAACGACCATCCTTAACGACAACATCACCTTGCATAAAGCTGCCATCCTCTGTAAATACCCTTGCATTTTTTATTATCATATACATGCACCTTCTCAACTAAAAAACATTTACAGGCTACTCAATGCAGCCTCATCCGCTACAAGCGTAACATCATTGTGCAGCTGCAATACAGAAGCCGGCACCTGTGGTGTAATCGGTCCAAAGAAAGCCTTGTGCACTATCTCTGCCTTATCCTCACCACTTGCAACAATAAGAATCTTCTTAGCCTGCATGATGGTCTTGATGCCCATTGTATAAGCCTGCTTCGGAACATCATCAGCCGATGCAAAGAAGCGCTTATTAGCCTCAATAGTAGACTCTGTCAGATTCACACAGTGTACCTGCTTGTCAAAAGACTCGCCCGGCTCATTAAAACCGATATGACCATTGTGCCCGATACCAAGAAGCTGTAAATCAACACCGCCAAGAGACTGAATCAGCTCTGTATAGCGCTTACACTCCTTCTGTGAATCCGGCTCCATGCCGTTTGGCAGGTGAGTATTCTCAACCGGAATATTCACATGATCAAACAAATTCTGATGCATAAAATAATAGTAGCTCTGGTCATTCTCACGGCTTAGTCCCTTGTACTCATCAAGATTCACCGTCATAACCTCTGAGAAGTCCAAATCCCCCTTCTTGAACCACTCAACGAGCTGCTTATATAAACCGATAGGTGTAGAGCCTGTAGCCAGTCCCAATACACAATTAGGCTTCATAATCACCTGTGCCGATACGATATTTGCAGCCTTTCTGCTCATATCCGCATAATCCTTAGCATGATATATTCTCATGAAAAATCCCCCCAATTCGTAAAATATGCCCAATACTTTCTGCACAACCTTCAAATGTGCTGCTTGATTGCATATATGCATTTTACCCCATATAGTACATTTTGTCCAGTACTTTTTGTCATATTTTGCACATTTTATAAAAAAAATATTAAATTTTAATGCGGTGAAGTGGTAAAATTGCATAAAAATAATCCGTTACACTTATATCTCGTATAGCGGATTACCCTGTAAAATACAATTATTTATAATCTTGAGTGTCCAGCCATAGACCATCATACTGTCATTATTAAGAGAAAATGACAGCATATTTTTATCAGAGAGCAGTGAATTACTTTGTCACATATGTCAGAAAGGCGGTCTTGTCTTCCGTGATTAGCATTGTAAGCAGATAAGCACAAAAGAAACCACCGCAGGAATTTAGCTTAGTTAAAGCGTTAAATTCTGCGGTGGTTTTACTTATGCAGTCTTTTTAATTTCTATATCCATAATACCAATACCAATATAGCGCGTTCACCAGATTTTTTAATTTATCAGATGAATTTCCGCTATTAATGACCTTCTGTGAATAGCTGAACGGACCATAGTCCAGCTCGAAAATACAGGCCTTATTCTTTCCGGTGACTTTGCATGCATAATTACTATTCAGGTTACGTGCCATTATTCCGTTTATATCTACACAATACACCCCATCTGATGCCTTTTTAGGTGTCAGACTGACTTCATTGCCATCTGCATTAACATAGCTGAACTTGTAATTGTTTATATCACAGCCTTCGTTCACCATAAAATAATGTCTTACTGTCATCTCAGACTTACATATCAGAGAGCTTCCGTAATATGTCAGTCCATTACTCTGACTATTTGCACTATCTGTTTTAATAACAGCCTTATATGCAGCAAAATCAGCTGCTGCTACAGCTTTATCTGTATCGCTCAAACCAGCATTTGCCGGCTTATCAGTGTTATATTTAAAGAAGTTCTGCGCTGCGGTTCCATAGTTTAAGAGTGCCTTCACAAGCTTAATGGTCTCCGCCGGATACTCATTTGATTTTGACAGGAGCTCGGTGGCATATTCTTTTACACTGTAAGTGTATTCATTTCCACTATTACCATCCACCACCATTTTGGCTTTAACCGTATCTGACATCTGTGCAGCATTTAGTGGACATGCAAACTTATATATAACCTTTCCGTTTTTCTCAACAGGGATTGCATCGTTTACGCTGACCTTGTATGGCTGGCTATTATTCACCGTAAACTCCATATATGCGTTGCTGTTTGATTTGATACTTTCAGGAAGCTCCATATAGTAGTTCATATCAATATTATCTTTTAAAGTAAGGCTTCTGCCAACAAGCTTCTCAGAATCTTTTTCTACATTATTGGCAGTAAATGCTTTAATACAGAAATTACCATACACATTCTTATAATTCCAACTGTGGGAATATGCCAACCCTGTACCATAGAAATAATAGCTTGCCGTATTATCACTTGACGCATGATTCTCCCACACCATTTCATTATTATAATTTACATCACCGACCATCGCTGCCTCAAGGTCAATGGCAGGTATATCAGTAGTCACTACAACCGAATAGCTTGTCCCAGGCTTCAGATTAACCGCTGCTTTAAGTGGAATTGTGTATACTCCGGCATAGGTTGTCTGCCCTGTAGTAGTAGCAGTCTCCTGCTTTGTTCCGCTAGTTGGCTTTGTCTTATCTTTTAAATCTGTATAAATCTCTATTGTATAATTCACATTTGTTTTAGATGTAATAGACAGGGAAACTGCTTTTAAGTCCTCCGAAGATACTCCCTGTTTTGTCTGAGTAGTAAAAACATTGGCCAATTTCCTGTAACCGCTTTGATGGGCTACCTTTAATCCTCCATCAACCTGATAATTGTTATCATATCCATCATTAGCAGAAAAATCAAACACCCAAGCCGTATCGGATAAAGAAAACGTTTCATATGACATCCAGAAATAACTCTGATCATAATATGAACCGGTTCCGTCTCCCCAACTATTACGAATAAGCCATGCACCATCTTTTTCAGGTTTAACACCATCTCTGAAATTATCTTTAGAATAGTTATCATCCCATCCAACAACCATTACCGCATGACCTGCTCTGTTATTTGTTTTATCATTATAACTGTTATTTATGTAATGATATCCGGTATCATTATGACTATACATAATTCCCACTGCACCATATTTTTTTATGGCTTTTTTCACATCTGATGCATTTTCCTTGATATTAATCATGTATGTATTTTCCAGATGTGCCTTATCCTTTGAATATGCATATTCATCAGATAAACCTGTATTAAGAAAAGTATCAATAGTGCTTGCTGTATATCCGTTGCTTGCCACCTTACTATATGGTACATCACTCTCGCTTACCGGACCACACCACTGTCCCATTCTGCGTGTCGCCATCAAATAGTTGCCACCACGATTGAGATAACCATACTGAACACTTGTATTATTCATATAGTACTTTGCATAGTCCCCCACTGTTCCACCAAGCGGATCTAACAGCGAATTATATGCATAATATGCCAGATGCAGTTCACTAAGATCTATATTTTTATCCAACTCACCATCATTAATCAGATCAAACTCTGCAAGACCTATTGACGAAAATGTCCAGCATGTGCCAAGAGGATTTTGATTACGAACAGGCGGATATTTCGCCTTGATATCGCTGACTCCATTTGCCGGATACCTGCTCTCTATAGTTTCATCTGCAGAATATCCCCAATCATCAGAATACGGCACCGCCTCATCCGGTTCATACACCGGTGTATTATAATCCAAATCACTCAGAATATATCCACTTGTAATGCTATTTTCTACAATTGGCTGTTGTTCTGCTTCAACGCCTTGTCCTACTGACACCGGTTCTGCTGCCACCGGAACAGCCACACCTAATATCATAGCCACACTTAACACCAATGATAAAAACTTTTTTATCTTCATTCGACTTCCTCCATTGTATTAACTCCTCTTACGTTTCTTCTTCAAATGTAGGTAAAACCACAACTGACGTCACATTAGTCAATCGGTATAATTGGAAGCTCTATCGCTCCGTTATCAGATTTCGGTTCATTATTATTATTCATTCCTGAATTGTTTATTTCAGATTTTTTATCAATCTTATCATCTGTTTTATTTACATCGTCTGAAGTGTTTTCTGATTCATCATTTTTCATTATATCAGTCTCATATGAATCCCTGGAATCATTATTATCGGTGTTTTCTGATGAGCTCTTTGTATCTTTCAAGCTTTTGCCCGTTTCTTTTGTAGTTGTTGAACTTTCGTCAGAATTCTTATCCACATTACTAGTCTCTGTATTTTCTGTATCCAATATCATCTCTGTAGCTGATACTGCCTCTGTGGCTATTTCTGAGCTTGTTTTATTTTCAAGCGCTATATTCTTTGCAGACAGTGCTGCAACTGTAATTGCTACGCCAAAAATCAATATTACTATTGTGCTAACCATTTTTTTGTTAAAATTAAATTTCATTTTCTATATCCTATTATAATTATGGTGTAGTCAATCAAGACTACTTGGTTAATAAATTTCTGTAAATCAGATAACTAAAGAAGGGCTTCTTCCTTCATCAGATACTCTTTACTTGTCCAACTATATGGCAAAAATACTTGTGGCATTCCATCTCTTCTTACACTAATTTCAAAATACTGCCGATAATACTCAATTCCTTCAAGCCCAGCCTTGCTCAAATAATCATCAAATATTCTATTGATATTTGCAAATATTTTCAAAGCCTGCTTACGGTTGTGCACTACAATGCACTCGCTTAAATCATCAATTGAGTGCTCTTTAATATACCCATCATTGCATATATATCTATGTTCCTTTTTTACCAATTCAGCCAAGCTGCAAGTAGATGACTTTTTAAATTCGAAATAGAAATCTATAGGTTCTGTCTTATAATCGTCAGACGCTGAAAAATCCTCTAAAAAATTCCACTTTTCATAATTTTCTTTTATATATGCATGCTTTTTAGCAAGCTGAATTTCCTCTAACTTCAACTCTCAAAGTCAGGAATTATACTCTAGTACTATATTTTATGCAACAATTTATTTAATTTTTTGATATTCAAACCAATACATTGCATCAAGCAACGTCTTCAATTCAGAGGTTAGCTTTGAACTGCCATATGCTTTTGCAATGTAGTTCATCGGCTGATAGTCCAATATAGTTTCTGTATTTCCATTCGATACTATCGTCCTCATGCCAGAAAAGAAATTTCTGTTTGTACAAGTTACTTCTATATAATACATGTCTTTATCTTTCGAACGACATGGTGTAGCATAGCCTATCATATCTCCGCCCACATACGTTGCAAACGAATAATTTGATATATCTCTGCCGGAATCAAGCTTAAAATAGTGTCTGAGCTTTACATCATCTCCCACCACAAGGCTCGATCCGTAATAGTGTATTCCACTCATTGAAAATTGGCGGATACTTGAATTGGCAGCATACTGCTTCAACGTTGCATGTGGAATTTGTTGTATCGTCTTATCGGCATTCGTAAGGCTTCTGTTGGCTAATGCATATGTCATAAATTCAAAATACTGCTGTGATGCAGCGCCATAATTCAACATCGCTTTTACCACCGGCTTATATGCTGCATATTCTTTTGTATTGCTTGCCAATAAGCTCTTGGAATAATCCTCTACTGATGTTGAAAATGTATCCAGGACTTTTCCACTATTAGAGAGTAACTGTAAATTTACTTTTTCGGTCATCTCAACTGCGCTTATATCAATTCTTGAGCAATATGATTCGCCATCACCAACCGGACTCCGGTTCAATGCCACATAGTGTGGTGTTCCGCTGTCACCTTCATAGGTGTACTTGACCATGCAGTCTCCTATGTCATACGTAGAGCCGGTCATTTTCCAGTAGATATTTAGACCGATATTATGATTCTCCAATAAAGATATACTCTGACACTTCGATACACTTACCTTTTCGCTTCCTGTGTTTGTATTTTGACTTCCGGATGAGGTATTTCCCGGATTTGCAGTTTCTGATGAATCTCCATGAACTCCGTCTGCCTGTCCATCTGTTACCAGATACCATATTGATTCTTCTTCAAAATAAACATTACCGGAAGCATCAAGTGCTCTTATTCCTATACAAAAAGCTCCTGATTCCGAGGCATTTGCCGGTGTTATTTTAAGCTTATTCTGTGCAGTTTGTTCTATGTTTACCGCAACATTTTCTTCTTTTTCACTTATATACCATTCGTATGCAACATTATCTACATATTTACTTACAGCCTTGCCACTCTTATCATAGGTTATCTGCTTTGTTCTAAGATTGCATGTATATGATGTGCCGCGGTTTATAAGCATACCCGAGCTGTCACGTTCTTCATCGAGTGTATATGTGGCAGGAACCACTTCATACTCAGCAGTTTTCTCACCGGTACATTTTTCCTTGCCATAATAGTAGTGATAGCGTACTGTGAGTTTTGTCTTTCCAGGCTTCATTCCGGTATATTTCCACTCATTACCGGCATTGGATATTTTTATGATGCTTTCATCCTGAGAAATTACTGAGTCAACTACATATATGTATTTTTTCCCGCCAGCCTGCGACCGCGCATCCTGTGTCAGTTTGCCTTGTCCGTTAGTTCTGATATTTTCTGTCTGATTGACACACACTGTTCCGGCTGCAAAGTCTATATCAAAGCCATCCTCAGAAACAAGCTTAGCATTTGTCTTAGATACCTCAGCAGTTCCATTGTAAGCAATCGCAGTAATATCAATATCCTGAGGGCTGTACTGGCTCAGCCAATTCGTGGATAAAGTAAAATATACCGCATCCCCAAGAACTCTGATTGTATATGAGTTCCGGTCAATTGCTTGCTCACTTCCGTCCGATATATAAAACAGCTTATATGAATCACAAGCCACAGAAAGATTGCTCTTTGATACACATACTGTCAAATCAGCGCCTTTTCTATAAACGTAGCTGCTCTTAGTGAATACAAATCCTGATTTATATTCTGTCTGTGCAGACTGAACATTTATTGATGCACTGTCTGAATTGGTGTCTGCATATGTGATTGTGTGAATCGGTGTCAGGACGAGAGTGAATGCTATTCCTAACGCAATTGGTTTTGTCTTATTAATTTTCATGCTCAACTTTTCCTAACATAATAATTTCTCTACCCCAATAATTATATAACATATACCTGTTCTATTGCAATCTTACACGCCACTGCATTAGTGTATCGTATCATCAATAGCCACCTCAATACCTGCATCTTCGATTTGATGAGTCGTATAATTACAAAGCTGTGCATCATTCTTAATTTTGACCACATTGGTGCCTGACCCCACTGTGGTCTTTCATCTATACTTTGATAAAGCTTAATAAGGACAGTATAATGGCCTATGGCTGAACAATCAAGAGGTCAGGTGATGGACAAGATAAGAAATCATAAACAGTAAACATTAGAGGCAACTAGCCTAAACGGATGCTCTACTGTTTAACATATAATAGAAGCCCCAGTAGTTCCAGCTACTGGGGCTTCTATTTGGGTGTGCCATGACACTCTTTAGCATTTCAATCTAGAACATCTTATATTTATGTTCTAAAAATTTTTTAATATATCTCTACTTAAATATCCTAATTTCGGTTTTGTAATTGATTTATTATGGTTTTTCTTTCATCCCCTTGAATTCCCAAAGCATTTAGTGCCTGATCCACTGTAAGTTTCATATTCTCCATAAGATTTTTCACAGAAATCATCTTTTCCTTTACCGCATATTCCTTTGCATATTCCTTTGCATATTCCTTTGCATATTTTTCAACTGCTTCACACATTTGCTCACGCCCCTTTTCAGTATCCTTAAAATGCTTTACAGCTTTTGCTAATGCAGCATAATGAATCTTATCTGAATCTGTCTGACGAAAATCATTCATTAGCTGTCCAATTTCATCATTACCTTTATAGTTACCATTTACATATATAATATGGGAACCATCATCAAATAATTCTTCTGTTTCCCTTATATATCGGTCTATGTGATATACTGGTAAACCCTTTCTAAATTTATCATGTTTATATATAAATATGATATACGAATCCTTAAGTTGCCTGAACTCCTGTCCTTCGTCTAACATTTTAGAATCTACCATACTGCTATGATATCTTACTCGTCTGATATGTGCCCCTGCCGAATTTCCTTGTACTTCAATATCAATTTCATCGCCGTTCACATCAATCGCATGAACATCCAATGTTATATTTCTTCCACCTACTCCATGACTTTTTATCTCATCTTGTCCAATAACACTAATTACATTAATGTTCCTTCCCAATATGATTCTAAGCATAAGCTCTGTTGCTTCGATATTATTGTCGAAAACTCTACTCATTAAATCATCATCAAATAGAGTAGGTTTATCCACCAGTTCATTAACATTTTCCTTAGCCATTATATCCTCTCTTTCAAATTCATATTACCACGTATCGGTATTTCAATCAAATAAAATAATCATAAAGAATGAATTATTCTTTTTGCATCTGGACAACCATACCCAGTACTCTTCATTTGAATATATAATCTTCACCCCCTCTTGTACGAATTTTTTCGTTTTTACGTATCACATGGTATAAAATTACATTTTTTCTAGTTGTTCATCTTCAAAGCATCCATATAGCCCAAAAGTCTCTTTTGCTGCTCATAATCCAACTGCTGGTATGTCTCAACTACCATTCCAAGTTCAGTATCTTTTGCAAAAACATATGTCTGATTATCCCTGCTTCTGGTTCCAATATGTTCTGCTCCTGACAATAACTCATATGGCGAAATATCCATTCGTCCTAATTCAATGTATTTACTTTTTCATTCGAACAAAACCTCGAACACCTAGCTCAATGGCATTGCCACCACCACCATATTAGGCGGGGGAGTGCACGGAAAAAAGCGTAGGCATAGCGAGCTACGCTTAGGATTTTTACCATATCCACTGATTACGTTCCTCATTTGCCTCATCAGATGATTTACAAATCTCGCGCCATTTTTCCACACCCTTACCGCAATTTACTGTCTTCCAATCATTCCTGCCCTCCTTTAAAGTAACAACATTTCTCTGTAGAACTTCGTTATCCTATAAAACCACTTTCGCATATGCTGTTTTATCAGCCCTATTTTTATTATGATAAATTGCACCTGTCAACGGTTGTTCTCTAATAAGAACTCAGCTAAATAAGAACCATCCTGTCCTGTAATTCCTGTTATAAGTACTTTTTTCATTTGAAATCTCCTTAAAATAGATAAAAATACGTCTGTTTAAAATACGATAATATTTTAAACAGACGTATCTAAAAATGTAATCGACAATATTTGTATAAATTAGCACAATATTGGTTTTTATCACTACCACTTTAAAATCATCAAAGCATCTCCTCCAAACAATCAACAATTGCTTTGCAATAAGGCTCATATTCACCATTATTCTTATTTGAATAATATTCTATAAAACTACGAATCTCATCATCCGTATAGTCCTCATCATCAAACACCTCCGATGCCTGAATAGCCTGCTTACGGTCCCTTTCGAGATGAAAACTGTCAAGTCCCAGATTATGTATCATATCCTGAGCAACATTAGAAGATGGACGATTCCTAACAGCACTAATTTTGCCGTTTGCTGAATATTTAAATACCTTTTCTACTTCAGCATCCGTTGGTGAGAGCATATCATCTCTAAACCAATTATTCTTCCTGTGCCCACAATGTTCATCATCTAAGATAATTGTCACCTCTCCATTGCATGATGCAAACATGTTTTCATATGTTAAGTCCATATCTCTAAAGGACTCCTGCGGAAAGAAATGCTCAATATGAGCTGAATTGTTGGAAATTCTTCTCATACAATAGCAGCATATTTTGCCCTGCTCATTGATAAGAGCCTCGCGCAGCATTCTTCTTCTTTCAATTCCATCGCTATCATTGCCTGCGAAATCAACTTTATAATGAGGTTGCCTATTATTAACTTCCACAAAATCTGATTTCCATTGTTCAAACCATTGCGGCGCACTTCTTTTATTAATTTGTTTCACGTCTTTTACCCCTTGATATTAGTATCCTTGCCTTAGAAATACCATCAGCATAACCATTTGTTTTCTTATCCAATATATCCACTATTTTCTCTGCTTCATCATACTTCTTATCTTCAATACACTTGTACATCTCATCAATCATTCTCTTGATGTCCTGATTAACTGAAGACGTATTCATTACTTCCTCTAAAATAACATTTGCATCCCATCCCACAAAGGATTCATAGGTCTTAAATAGAATCTCATTATCTTCATTATACAGATATAATAAATTGACAGAATCATCCATCTCACCCAAAATCTGCGGAGAATGTGTAGTAATAATAAACTGGATATTGGGGAATGTGTCTCTTAAAACATTCAATACCTTTCGTTGCCACGATGTATGCATATGCAAATCCAATTCATCAATGAGCACAACACCTGAGCCTTCCAAAGGATTCACATCTTTACCCGGATTTGCCAATGCCATTCTTCTTGCCAAATCTCCAAATAGAGCTATCGTGCATTTTTCTCCATCCGATAACTGATCTATCTTTAAAGACTTGCCGTTTTTATTGACCTTCATTGCCAAAGGTCTTCTCTCTATCCGAATGTCCTCAAATCCATCAAGCATAGCTAACATTGCTTTTTTAACAGCTGCAAGGCTTTTATCTTCATATTTCGAATCATCTCTAACCTTTATCTGATTCTCTATATCTTCCTGATTTCTAAACCATTTAAATAAATTTCTAAAATCTATCGTACTTTCTATAGCTTTGTCGAATGCATCCAATTTTACAAACTGCTCTTTGGGAGCCCTGACCGGCACATCAAGCACAATTCTATTTACTCCATAATTAACAAAAATGGGCATGCTCTTATTATCCGACTCTTCTATCCAATTGCCATTGCCATCATCATAACCCATTTGTATATATAACGATTGAAACTTATCTGTAAGTTTTTTAAGAGCACTTGTATTTCTTTTTTCACCTTTAGCCCTGTCAATTGTACGCTCATAATATATGCTTTCGCCATCCCCAAAATCGAAATCTGCCTTTATACCGGCCGCAGACTTTCCATAGCTAATAAAATCTTCATTGAATCTGGCTGTCTTACTTCTTACCGTTCCCATCAGCTTTGCAATGATATCAGCATATAATAAATCTATAGCCTGAAGGATTGTTGACTTGCCAACGCCATTCACACCAAAAATAACCGTTGTCTTATTATCAAGCTTTATTTCCAGATTGTCTATTCCCTTAAAATTTTGTAATGTTATCGAATCAAGCTTCATATCCCTACCTCACAATAACTCTTCAGATTACAGTAAAAAACCGCTATACCATGCTTATAGTATAGCGGATTTGTATTTAAAAAACAATTTATATTTTACCACTTTTTCCAATACCTAAAATGAATTTCTAAATTCCGCATGCCCCAATGGGTAATGGAATTTACTCTCGCACAGTAAATATTTACTCTTTCATACAATCATGTTATGTTTATGACTCCCTCTGAAAGCAGTAGAAGGAGAAGCATTATAAGTAAATATATATCAGGAAACCAGAAACATCTTACTTTAATTGGTCAGACCCATATTGAAAATGAACTGGCAAAAATGACTCCCATTAAAGACATTACAGCATTTTTATGTATAGCTCCAACAACTATATCTGAAAAAGTCCGTGCTCATCGGATTTCAGACTGGTATCATAAAGGTACTTTTTGTAAAGAAAAGAACTTTTGTATACGATATAATTTTATCAATTTAGCTAAAAAACAAACAAAGGAGAACATCATGGAAAACTTACAAACACTTACTGAAAACTATTTGGAATACTGCAGGACACAAAAATGTCTGGATGAAAAGACTTTAAAAGCATATCGGATTGACTTGCGACAATTCTCTGAGGAACCATGTCTTGAAAAAACAACTGAAATCACAACAAACGATCTAGAGGATTATATTGCCAGGCTCCACCAACAATATAAACCCAAAACCGTAAAAAGAAAAATAGCCTCAATAAAAGCATTCTTCCATTATCTGGAATACAAAGAACTACTCGCAATAAATCCCTTCACCAAAATACAGGTGCACTTTCGTGAACCTACCATATTACCCAAAATTATCCCACTACATACAGTAGAAAAATTTCTGACTATCATTTATACACAGCGGGACAACGCTAAAACAAATTATCAGAGGAGGAATGCATTGCGCGATGCAGCCGTATCCGAACTGTTATTTGCTACCGGCATGAGAATTTCTGAGCTTTGCTCATTAAAAAACGAAGATATAAATTTACATGATGGGAGCATCCTCATATATGGTAAAGGCGATAAAGAGCGGCGTATTCATATTGGCAATGATTTGCAATGGCTGCACGAAAAAGATAAATCACTGCACGATTGCACATAGATACTATTACAACGGCTGTGTGCAAATTCCACTTCATCGGATCACCGATTCCGCTAGCAACGGATCAGTGTTTCCGGTCGTAACTGAACACTTTTCCGCTTCGTCGGATCACGTATTCTTATAAAGTGTTATAGTTTTTTCGTAGTCATTATTTTTAGATTACGAAAGGAGGCATTTTTATGCAGGACTACAATACTATTATTGAGTAAATCCTCAATAATCAGTACCTGTTCATCTTACCACATTTCTGAGATAATCGCTCTAACAATATTTCCAACTCGACTTCGTGCAATTCGTTCGATTCGTGTTACTTTATCCAGGAGGATCATCTCATGAATGCAAGACAAAAACTTCATCAGATCCATCTTCAGGAATGGGCCATCAGATTTGCAGATCAGAAAGCCAGCGGGCTTACTGTCCGACAATGGTGTGAACAGAATCATCTTTCATTCCACACCTATAACTACTGGAAGCATCTTCTCAAAGAAGAAGTTGTCGACCAGGTCCTGCCAGATATTGTTCCACTCTCACTTCCTGTTTGCTCATACTCCGGCTCTTCGTTAGAAACAACAGCACCTGCATTTCCTTCCATTCGTGCGAATCGCCCAAATAACTCTAATGTAAAAATGGTGATAAATGGTGTTTCTATCGAAATAGATACAGCGGTTTCCGAAGAGTTCCTCGGTAAACTTATCAAGGCGGTGTGCCATGCTTAAAGATGCTAATCATAGTTACTTTGCCGGTGTCTACATCGTCTGCGGTTACACAGACTTGCGCTTCGGGATTGATTCGCTGGCTGCCATCATCGAACGCAGATTTCATATGAATCTGTTTGTGCCTAATACCCTGTTTCTTTTCTGTGGCAGGTCTTCCACCAAGATCAAGGGATTACTCTGGGAAGGTAATGGTTTTCTACTCCTTTACAAGCGCGTGGAATCTGGTCATTTCACATGGCCACGTTCCTCCAACGATCTCAGTTCTTTATCCGCAGAGCAGTTCCACTGGCTGATGCAGGGATTTGCCATTGAACCTGTCATCCATGATATAACACCTGACACTTCTACCTGATTCTGATATTTTTGTGCAAAACAGAGAACTTTATTTCCCGTTCTCAGCCATGTTTTTCATGTGCTGTGCACAGCTTCCAGACACTTTTTAATGAGCACTAAAAGGCATCCAAAGCGCTGTACAGCACTTTTTCTTTTCTATTTCATTCCATTTTCAATCTTCTCTTATCTTTCTTTTTCAGCCATAGTCATTTTTACCTTTCCTCCATTTTCATAAACTGTCCTTTTCCTTCCTGTTCTGGTATAATGGTCTTATCAATGCAGGAGGTACTAGTCATGATCCAGTTATCAGATGAACAGTTAAATAATCTCGGTAAAGAAGCACTCATCGTTATCGCATCTTCTTTACAGGATCAGCTCCTCGCACTGCAGTCCCAGCTCGACCATGCCAACGCACAGCTTTCCCATAATAACCGCCAGATTGAGTTGCTTACTGAACAGATCCGCATTATGAACCAACGATTTTTCGGTCGTAAATCTGAAGCTTCTGTCTCTGAAGTCGATGGTCAGATTTCCCTGTTTGATTCCTTCAATGAAGTGAAATATCTGAACCAGAATTCTTCAAAAGAACCTGAAATCACGGAAGTCATCATTCCTTCTTATCATCGCAAAAAATCTGTCGGCAAACGCGATGCCGATCTGTCAGGACTTCCGGCACGCATCATCGAACATACACTTTCCGCCGAGGAACTGGCCACCAGTTTTCCTGACGGTTACAAGGAACTTCCGGAAGAAGTTTATAAACGCCTTCACATCATTCCGGAAACATTTATCGTGGATGAACATCATGTCCATGTCTATGCCTCCAAAAGTAATGACGGGACTATCCTGAAAGCGCCAAGACCAAAGGATCTTTTCCGCAACAGTATTGCTACCCCGGCACTGGTCGCTTCCATCATCAATGGTAAATATACAAATGCATTACCACTGGAACGACAGGCAAAAACTTTTAAGACGAATGGTATCCAGCTTTCCACAAACACTATGGCAAACTGGGTGATCAAAAGTACCGATGTATATCTGTCCCTAATCTATGACCATCTCCATGAATTGACCTATGACAGCAAAGTCATATATGCAGATGAGTCACCGGTAAAAGTCATGCGTATTGATCATACGAAGATCAAAAATGGCAAGAAGACTTATATGTGGGTCTACCGGAACCGGCCTCTTCGTGGAACTCATCCCATCGTCCTTTTCGACTGGCAGCCTTCCCGCCATTCAGACCATCCACGGGAATTCCTTAAGACTTTCTCTGGAACCGTGGTCACTGATGGATACCAGGTCTACCATAAACTCGCCAAAGAGCGCTGGGATCTTAAAGTCGCAGGCTGCTGGGTCCATGCCAGAAGACCTTTTGCGGAATTCATAAAATCTGTCGGTCAGGACGCCTCCAAATGGTCGATTGCTCAGGAAGCATACAGTTTGATCACGGAGATCATGCACATCGCCAATACCTTTGATGATTTCTCTGCTACAGAACGTAAAAAACAGCGTCATCTTGTTCTTTCTGAAAAAGTGGATGCTTATTTCGCATGGGCAAAACAGAAGTACTCACAGGTAACTCACAACAGCACAATCGGAAAAGCTCTCGCTTACAGCATAAATCAGGAAGATTATCTTCGTGTATTTTTATCTGACGGCAATGTCCCGATGGATAACAATTATGCCGAACAGGCAATCCGGCCTTTTACCATTGGTCGTAAGAACTTCATAATGATCGAGTCCTCCAACGGTGCAAAAGCAAGTGCGATCCTGTACAGCCTGGTTGAAACAGCAAAAGCAAATATGATAAATACTTTTGAATATTTTAATCTGCTGCTTACGAAGATTCCTCAACACATGGATGACAAAGATTTCAAATTTATTGATGATCTTCTTCCATGGTCACCCCGAGTCCAGAAGGAATGTCCTAGCCGATACAAAAAGTCTTGATTTTTCAATGTGCACATCTATTTCTATAAAGTCTGCTCAATCTCCGCTAAAATGCAGGGATTTTTGCTTTCCAGTACTCATGTTTGAGGATTTACGGAGATAATCTGAGGCATTCAATTTTCATAATGTACTGGCTAAAACTCCGCACCTTGGTACAATCATGAAGAATTGTATCATGCTTATGTGTATTTGGAATTTCTCATTTTGGCTTGTACTATTAATATTCTAGCATCATCACAAACATTTTTAAGAACAATAACAATTTTTATGTTTTTTAAAGTAGTTAGTCCGTATCTGATTATAGCACTTATTTAAAGCATCCTTTCTATTATTTGAATGCTCGTCTAATTTTTGAATCATTTCATTATACCCCTGTCGACTTAAATCATAAGTAAATACATAAGGCATCGAAAACCATTCCTCTAACTGTTTTCTACCCTTTTTACTAATTTCATTTTTTTTATCAATTTCTATATTTTGTTCTAAAATTTTTAATTTTATTTTTTGCCCTTCCTTTTCAATGTTTAAATATAAATTTGAATAGAAAATATTCATTTTTTCGCCTTCTTTTAACGTAATTATTTTTTTATATATTCTAGTCTTATAGCTCTCACTAGATCTATTTCTTATCTTATTAATTATTAACCCCATTATTATTACATTTATAGCAAAAGAAAAAGCTATTATATATATACATTTAGGTAACTGTTTTATATTTAATTTCCAAAAATACGATATAACTATAACGATTATTAATGTTATTGGTCCAACAAATAGTGAAATAGCATATTCTATTATATCTTTGGGTAATATATTTTTATCTTTATTAATTTTTTCAGTTTCATTTTTTCGAGGTTCACTTAATCCCTCAAAACTAATCCATGTTCCAATTAAAACCGTAATCCACATTATTCCTTGTGAAAAAAACGGATTATCCATTCTTTTTAAATTTATACTGTATGACTCTATAAAACAAATAAATGCTGAAAAGCTACAAATAATCGAATAATTAATTCTACTCACAATTGTTGAATACGAATCAAATCGATCCAAGTCATTTGACTGTATAAATAATCTATTTGATAAGCCAGTAACAATTGTTATTATTAAGACCCCGCCGCCTTGTTTAATGAAAATAATAAAACTAGCCTCTATCATATTATGAATTTCCATAGGCTGCGATAATACAATATCAAACTGTATATAATATAAAATACACATTATTGAAAAGAAAAATGTACAAAAATTTGTTATTACCAATGCATAACGATTTACAGAATATGAAATTCGTATAGGCTGTTTCCATATCAAATAAACCACCACAATTGCAATCACAATTCCTATTATTATACTTAATACTATTTCCATAATAAATTCTCCCATCTTTAAAAGTATATTATGCATACATTTTTAAAATACCATAAACTGCATACATATAATACTATAAATTTCCTTTACATGGTACATTTCACATGTTCTTATGATATATATCGACATTTTTTAGTATAACTTTACTTCGTAAGTACGTAATCATCTGTACCTTGACTATTTAAAACACGCCGCCCATTGGGCGGCACATTTTATTTCTTCTCTTTGGTTCGAAATTCTTCCGGTAATTCATTTGACCATGGCAGAAGCCGATTTAGATCATCCGGCTTTGGAAAAGGTCCCATTTTACGAAGCTCGTCTAATACATAGGAAAGATATACATACGGCTTCAGTCCATTCAACAGGGCAGTTGTATATTCCGTTCCAAGAAACCATGATTCTGGTAATATTGAAACCGGTATCCCGGAGCGGAAACCATCTTTGATTGGCTTGTTTACAATTGATAAGGAATTGAGTAAATGTCAAGCCCAGAGCTGCTTTGCGGGGCGTAAGCTGGCTTTACATTTGTGAGATTTCTTATATTCTACATAATTGCCAATCGGTTTCCTAATAACCGGACAGTATGGACTTGCTGACCAGAATATTCATGTATCCGTGTTTCATCTGCCATGTAAGCTGACGCACTTCCTGACTTGAACGTGGCTAGCGGAATCTGCCTTTTACTTCCATGCGTTTATACAAGAGTACAAAGCCATCATTTTCCCATAGAAGTGCCTTTACCCAGTCACAATATAAAGCTCGCCGGCAGCTGTTATATCGCCTAGCATGAAAGCTCCGCAAGTATCTGGATTGTTTTAGCAAGAAGCAGTGGATCCGTTTCGTTTGAAATGCGCAGATTCATGTTTCCAATCATTAACTCCATTGCGGCTGTATCAGTATTTTTATTCATGTCAGTGGGAACCGAAATGGAATTCATCTCAATTTTTACAACTTCCTGATGAGACTGTTCATAAGTTGACAGCTGATTTTTCTCAGGAATATCTCCGCAGCCATTCTTGCGGAGACGCTTAACCCAGTTGTAAAAGGTGCCTGGATTAATGTCATTGTTTAAACACCACTGATGATCAGACAGTCCGCTTTTGCGACATTCCATGATCAGGCGGTATTGTTCTTCGACTGGTACTCTTGGTGCTCTCATAGCTTTTACCTCATAATAATCAGAGTAAAATGCCAGCATCTAGCAAACATAAGTATAGTAAAATACTAGCATTTCCTGATACTTATTATGAGTTGGTAATTAACTTGTTGCAATCCGTCGAATTATTTTGCGCTTACTATTCAACTATGAAGCGTTTACTTTTGACAAACTATTTTTTATCTGAAAGTGATATTAAAAAAATGCTAAGTCATCGGTTTTAAACCGGTGGCTTAGCACCATTTTTGCATTTCAACTCTCAAAGTCAGGTACTCGATTGTTATTTTCACTCATAATTAGCGTTTATCAATATTTCTGTGTCATATTTCACAAATTTCGACATTTTTTATAAACATACTGTTAAATTATGGAGATTCATTATACATTATTTCAGTTTTGTTGCAGGGATGTTACAACAATATATATCAGGTATCATCCTTATATCTTGTTTTAAAGCTTTGTTGATTTCCATTTTCTCTTATCCTATCGAGCCATTCATACACATACTGTTTATTATAATTTTTTTTCTCCAGTGAGCGACCTATTAACGCATATTCATTTTCCAGTGATGTGTCAAATAGCCCCTTATCATCAGTATTTATAGATGCATGTATCTGCGGACACTTATCCAACAATTCTTCATTCCAGGTTAATCCCATATTATAAAATTTAGTAATAGGATGTTCTTCATATGTATCAAGTGTACTTATTTTAAAATTAGAACTTGGATTTGTTTCAATGCATATTCCATATTTTGCAACTTTGCGCTGCATAGCTTGCTGAATTTTTTTCATACATGTTATATACATTGCATTCACTTTTTTATGTAATGTTTTTTCTCCATTTATCCTCACCTGCGTTGAATAATGGTATAAGTACACCAATTTGGATATCGTCATGTTATCTCTTATGATATTTCCTTCCTGTATCTCCATATTCACATAATACCATTTAAATATTACCGGCGATACATATTTTCCCGTAATATATGTGCTTGGATCATCACCTCGAAGTTTCCAGCTTTCATAATATAAATTAATTGAACGTTCAATCCCCCTTGTATACGGCACATTCTCGAACATATTGGCGTACATTTTATCAAATTCCGATTCCAGATAGCCTTTAACAGCCTCACAGTCTGCAATTTCAAATTCAACAAGTTTATTGTATATCCATGCTATATTATCCAAATATTCCTGATACGACAGCCACACTTCATTATTTTTTTTCTGATACCAATCCTCTATATCAATCCCCAGCACTGTAGCATGTCCCAATCTATCACCATTTCCCATATTCAGAAATAATATAGCCTCATCAATCGCCCTAAGTCCATCTGCTACATCTTTCCACTCTTCTCCCACATGATACGTCATCCTAAGCTGCTGCATACTGCTAATATGCTGGCGAAGCTTCCGATATACTGTTCCAAACACTTCCGGCCTACATATTAATTCATTTGAGCATGCATCAATTCCAAGTACTCTACCAGCTTGTTCCGGATACAATTCTCTAAATGAAATTATTTCTTCTGATACTTCTTCTAATATTTCTCTATATTGGGAATGACGACACTCTATAAATGGAAGTCTATACTTTATATCAGTCTTTTTATATCCTTTCTTCGGAAAATGAAACACATAATATGTATCAGCACATATACTATCGCCTAGATATTCCTTTATGCATTCATCACACGTCTCTATATATTCCATATTCTGTCCTGCAGTTTTCTTAGGCGTTATTCTAATCTCTAATGAACGTAAATTCCTTGTATAAAAACTTTCACCCACAGCATGTTTTATCATATTCAAAACATCAGCTTGTTTATTAAAAAATTCATTTTTTCTTTTACTGTAATATGAGAAATTGTCAAATCCCACCTTTTGATTTACCTGAATCAATTCAAATCTAAATTGCGCTTTTATTACCAGATATGTATAAAACCAATTCATCAGCCTATCCGGTATCTTTACACCATTAATGCAACCTCTAAGCATCCTGTACATCAAATAACGTTCACCTGCAAATGACGAATTTATATCATTATTTATCAGTCCTATGCAGGCATAATCATCAATAAATGTCCCATTTGGCAAAATAGCATTCAGCTTTTCCCCTTCTATTTCCTTCTCCAGTTCTTTATAATAAAAGAATCCATCCTTCTCATTCTCTAACACTTTTTGAATTTCCTGACAACGGTCTAATAATCTTTCTATGTTTGTTCCCTGCTCTAATTTTCGTATATATGAATTAAGGTAATATCTTATTATTGCTGCTTGAAACCTCATTCTAATAAAAGATTTTTTCTCTTCCACACCCGAATATCTTTTTTCAGCTGACATATAATGTTTATCCATTTTCATCAATGCATTTACATATTCCTCATCCTCAAAATCATTCATCAGTTTAATCCATATAAGCTTAAATGTAGGTGATGAGCCAAACAAATGGTAATGATTATCCGAAAGTCCTCTTTCCATTACCTTATTTAATTGCATATTATCATGTCCTATAACCGGATTCCAAGCAAAATTATTCCATTCTCTTCCATCAAGCTTCGACTTTTGTGCCAAAAATGCACATACCATCAAATCTTCCCCTACGTTTTCCACCAATTTATGCCATTCAAGTATACTATCATATCTACACACCGGTAAATTATCTCTAATTATTAGATATTTTGATGCTACACTTAATAACGCATTGAATACATTCAATCCATTTTCGGCAGAATATTCATCATATAAATTATCCAGATAATTGTATGCATATTTTGCTTCTGATTCTGTCATCTCTACAATGTCATGCCTAACAATTTCTTCAAACAACGTGGAATCATACCTTTTATAAAATTCATCATTCTTTAAAATAATATTTGGAAGAGTTCTTCTAAAAAATAATATTACTCTGTAATCTGAGAATTCCATTTATTCCTCCGTATTTTGTATTGGTGCAACTCCAGCATCTCCACCCGGAGTCAGTGTCATGTTATTAATCAAGATTTCTTCAAGGTTATTTATTGCTTTGACCATATCAAGATTTTTTACATCCAACACTGCCTTTACAAACGGACATGCTAAGTACTTATCCCTAAATTTTGGATTTTCTATCCCTAAATCCAAATATTTCTTATCTTCATTCTCAAGAAGCTCTGCTATTTTTCCATAAAACCTTCTCATAGCAGTACTCAAATCCGGTGCAGGGTTCGACGTATTTTTAAATTCATTTCTAACACGCTTAAGCACATTATATGATAAATCCAGATCATAAAATGGGAAATATAAATCTTTATTTTTTTTATTCACATATCTAAAAGGTAGTTTTTCCTTTATAAATCCTTCTATATCTATGTTTTTAATGTCTATGCTATTAAAATTCACATGTTTCAATATTTCAATCAATACTTCCTTGATATTATTTATCAATGCTTCCTGGCATTCTTTATACTCAATTGCTTTTACTGCAAAAGACATCATATCTAAATTCACACTATAATCACTACTTACGCCAATATACAAACCGTTTGTGTCATCTTTTACTGAAAATTTTATCCTCTTAATCTCACCATTAACAATCTTCGAAAAGCACATATCAATCAATGCCATAGTCTGAATAATGTGTGATTCAGATATATGTTTTTTTAATTCTATGCTGCTATAATGCTTCTCTTTTAACAATAAATCCGGTATGACTATTTTCAAGTCACGCAAAGATACACTATTATCAAAACCATAGTTTGTCATCTTTATATTATTCACTGTATCTTTTGTAGTAGTCTTTGATAGATTCACAGTCAAAGGTATAAATGGAGTTTTTGGAAAAGCATCATTGAGCCATGCACTTCCAAATCCATCCCCAATAAAGCTTAACAGCTGCTTTTTGTAATCCACCTTTTCTTTTGTAAATGTTTTTTTGCTATTATTGGCGTCATATTTAAAATGTATGTATGCGTTGGTCATATCAGTTGTAAACATTGCCAAAACACACCATATATAAGGTTTATCATCAAAACAATCTCTGTCCGGTATTCTACCCCAGGCGTAAATCTGTTCCAAAAGCTCCCCATAACTATACTCCGGTCCCTTTAACGCATTAATCCTCTTATTAATTAGATGGGTTTTCTTACTATTTGAAGGCTCATCTATATTTCCAAAAATTATATTTCCACTCTCATCAATATATGAATTCACGAAATATTTAGCTCTTCTTTCCACATCACGTGATTGTAATTTTCTAAACGCAACCATTTGCTCTGCTGAAAGAAGATTCTGAGCCATCCGCTCAACTATGTCTTTAGAAAAAAGTTTGTAGTTTGCATCATATATTTTTAGTGCATCTTCCGGATCAATATCCAGTCGTTTTATCTCAATATCATCCAATGAATCCAAAAATTCTGTATAAACAACAAATTCTCTTATTGTCTCCGGTTCGACAAAATGTTTCTTCATACCATCAAGATCATAGTATATATTTAGTTTTTTTACTATTTTTTCAACAATGTACCCCTTTATTAATTTTCCAGGGTCACCTTCATTTTCTTTTACGTGCGTCTCTTTCAAAATTGCTCCCAGATCCGGAAGATATATCCTCTGCGATATATGAAAAATCTTTGTCATAACATCTTTAGTCAGATTTTTAATATACTGTTGATTATACTTTTCACTAGTAATTCTGTCCTTTCCCCCAAGGCAATTCCAAAAATGTTTTTCACATACCATTCTCATCTGATCATAATCCATTGATACAAGAATTATAATTCTGCTATATGCAAAATACTTCTGTATTTGTTCCAACATTTTATATCCGAGTCCAATATTCAAATCAATATCATCAATCGTTATTACTATATACTCGTAATCCCACTTTCGACCGTTCAGATACACGTCTATCAATTCTATTATTTTTTCCTGTATTTCATTATTGTCAGACGCAAAGCTCATCATATTTGCAACAGAAAAATATGTACCCCTATTGGCTTTATCACCAATGTTGCTATAATACCGTTTCATAATATCTGTGTACATTCCAGCACAGGAATTATTCTCTGAACATAAATCTATATATCCTTCCTTAGTTTGCTTATCAAAATATCTGTATAAATTTGCAATTATTTGTTCAAATAAATCGCCACTTTCATCAAAAAGTGATGCATCTATAGGCTGTAAAATATGAAATTTAAACGATCTATTCTTTAGCTGATCATATATCTCTCTATTTTCAGTCTGTTGAATCCACCATCTGCTTTCTTCTTTTGCATCCAACGAATCCAAAATTCTGCAAAATTCGTCCATTGCTGTCGTTTTACCGGAACCACGTTTTCCAATAAATGATAAAATATTGTTTTGTTCATCTCTTATGATTCTTTTAGGCTTCTTACTGTTTTGTTCGATGTCTTCTCCATATGCCTTTGTAAATATATTTTTAAGTCCCAATTTATATCCATCTAAATATAATGGATGCCATATCTCATGTTCACCCTTTTTCCAATCTTTTTGCTCATCTTGTACAATCAACAGTTCTCTTTTGTTATTCATTTTTACTACCTTCCCTTCTTAAAAAGAAATGCGTAAAATATCATTAAATATCTTACGCACCCTATCATTCTGCAGTATTTAAAATTTTTGTAGCAATATCATCTAATCCCATATTATGATATGCGGTTCCTAGATATTGATCAACATTATCTTCAGCCATTCTATTCAGCTCAATATTTATAATCTCTTCTACATTCCATTCAGTATTTCCATATACTTCATAGTAAAATCTATTAAAGCCATCCTTATCATCAATGTCATCTTTTATACGTTGTTTAAGTTTCTTTGCATTTCCAGCATATTCTACTGCACTAAAATAATCATTGTTACGAATACTCAGATACGACAAATGAGCATTGACTTTAAATAAATATTCCTGTTCTAATGGATCCATATAGTCGGTTCTATTGCCAAGCTTACACAAACATTCTTCAAAATATTCTATTGCCTCATTATAAACTTCCATCTTCATATATTGTTGTGCTACTTTATATATATTACGGTATTTCGGCATTATGTTATATGCATTTTCATACGCATCATTCATCAACCAACGCAGATTCTCCTCTCCCTCACAAGCCTTACCTATCTTATAAAGTACACTTGACACGTACGGTTCCTCGCCTATCCTGTCTTTTGCCTCAATAAAAGCATTTACTGCATTCATCTTATTCCGACTAGAATTCTCAAATATCAATCCGAGCAACATATAGATATTGTTCTCACCAGGAAACTCGTCAGCAAATTGCGAACACATACTGCCAAGTTCATTCTCAGTATAATATAATGGCTTTTTACACAAAAAACACGCTAAATTCGCCTTTTGTCGGCAATATAGTCGTGCATAGTTAAATTCATATAGGATATTAGTGTCTGAATATTTTTTATATAATGCATCTAGCTCATTGGCAGCCTCTTTAAAATGTTTACCTGCCATATATGTGACTGTCGAATTAATGCTAAAATATTGAAGTGTAACAGCCGCCTGAAATAAATTATAATTTTCAAATACATTTTTCAAATAATTACATTCATATTCATTTCCTTTAAATTCACGTAATATACCATCATAAATTTCTGTTTTTTCATCATTATCCAAATCAAATTCTATGTCATAAATGTATTCATCTAATTCGTCTGAATCATTGTCTTCTTTTAAATATTCACAAACAAAATAACCAATAAATCGTAAAAATTCCGCATACCATTGAAATTTGTATCGGTTTGCGTTCGAATATCTTATTAAAACGGATGTATTATTTCCCATTCGACCCAATCCTCATAATATATTATGATATGAGGGTCAAAAGGTATTTTGCCCCTCATTTATGATTAATCAGATTACTACATGCTACGCATTCCCGTAATCTGACTACACCTCGAAATCCGCTAATT